>Ga0209777_10000626_pt1 | contig 56555 bp, 70 predicted proteins | sample FrelakmetHBP12HB_FD_187147 | JGI IMG/M metagenome (GOLD analysis project Ga0209777, IMG submission 187147) | Freshwater lake sediment microbial communities from the University of Notre Dame, USA, for methane emissions studies -HBP12 HB (SPAdes)... | ecosystem: Environmental > Aquatic >...
CGATCTCGGTATTGAGCTGGTAGGTCCTGTCTATCTTGACACCCCTGTCGTTGAACAGTTTTGCCAGGGTCCTGTGCACTATAGTGGCCCCTACCTGGGATTTTATGTCGTCCCCGATGGCGGGCAGGTTTTTTGCCCTGAACTTTTCCTCCCACTCGGGGTGCGAGACTATGAAAACCGGCATGCAGTTGATGAACGCCACGTTAGCGTCCAGCGCGCACTGCGCGTAGTATTTCACCGCCTCTTCGCTGCCCACGGGCATGTAATTTATCAGTATCTCCGCTTGCGTTTCCTTCAGTTCCTTTGCCACGTCCACGGGCCTTTCGTTCGAGATCACGAACCGCCTGTCTTCGGAATACTGCGCCATATGGTCGGCCACGCCGTCCAGTACGGGCCCTTTCATCACCTTCACGTTCAGGAACGGCACCTCCTTTTGGAAGGTCTTCGTGCAGTTGGGCTTCGCGAATATCGCCTCGCTCAGGTCCTTTCCGACCTTGCGGGCGTCTATGTCGAATGCCGCCACCGGCCGCACGTCCGATATCTTGTATCCGCCCAGCACGTTGTGCATCAGGCCGGGAACGAGCTCGTTGTTAGTGTCGACGTTCTTGTAGTAGAACAGCCCCTGTATCAGCGATGAGCAGCAGTTCCCGATGCCGGCTATTGCTATCCTTATTTCTCCCATTGAAGCACCACGTTTTCCCCGTGTAAAACATCGGCTTTCAGGCATATAAAGTTTCCCCGCCGTAAAACGTATTTAAATGGGCGCACAAATTCTATCATGCGCCCGGCGGAACGGCTGAAGTTTAAGATAGAAACGGAGAACCTCTGGCTGTTCATACTGAGCTCCCTGTCGCACGGGCCGAAAAGCGGGAAGGAGCTGAAGTCGATAATAACAAAAAAGTTCGATTTTGTGACCGGTGAAGTGACCGCCTACAAGGTGCTTTATTCGCTCGAGGCGGGCGGATACGTCCGGGCTGAAAGGAGCGGGAAATATGTCATGTACAAGATAACTGCCAAGGGCAAAAAGGAGCTCTTGGCGGGAAAGCGCATGCTCCTGGGCTATGCGAGGCGGTTATGATGCTGGAGCAGTTCTTTACGGTGCTTATACAATCCTTCGGTTATTTCGGCGTGTTCGTCGTCAGTCTGATAACGTCCTCCACGATAATATTTCCGCTGCCCGGCGCGGCGGTGATATTCGCGGCCGGCGCCGTGCTCAATCCGTTGGGCGTGGCCGTTGCGGCTGGCCTCGGCGCCTCGTTCGGCGAGCTGACCGGTTATGGCCTGGGCTGGTGCTGCAGCAAGACCATAACAAAGAAGTATAGCAGGCAGTTTGCGCACATGAAGAAGCTTTTCAAGCGCTGGGGCGGAGACGCAGTGATATTTGTTTTTGCCGTGCTGCCCCTTCCGTTCGATGTGATAGGCATATTCTGCGGCAACATAGGCTGGGACATGAAGCGCTTTTTTGCGGTGATGCTTCCGGGCAAGATAATAAAATTCGCTGTGGTGGCCTATGTCGGTTATTACAGCTTGGGGTGGCTGGCCTCATTCCTGTAGGCGCGGCTTGCCCACTACCTTCCATTTTATGGAGCGGCCGTATTTCTTGCCCATGAGGTAAAGGAAGTCCTTGCGCGGCGCTATCTTCCCGAAAATCGCGAACCTGCCTTTCCTTATCGCCGAGAGCGGGTCCCCGTCGCATTCTATTCCCGCCATTCCGAGGGTCCTCGGGCAGTGCGAATCGCTCGCCGCGATGCCGTGCTTTCCGGCCTTTTCCGCGAACCTTTGCGCGGCGCGGTTCTGGAACTTCGTGCAGGTGCACGCGTTTAGAATTTCGATGGCGTCCGCTTTCACGGCCTGCTCCTTCAGGCACGCCCTGAACCAGAACTTTGCGAACGGGTGCGCGGCCACGGCAAACCCGCCGAGGTCCCTTATCCTCTCTACGGTTTCCTCGACGCCCATGCCCGGCCGGACGTCTTCCTTTATGCCCAGCCCGAGTATGTGCCCGGAGCCGGACGTTATTTCCGTGCCCGTTATGACCTTGAAGTTCTTGTCTATGCGCCTGGCGGCTTCCTTGGCCTTTAGGCTGCCCTTGACATTTTCGTGGTCCGTTACCGCAATCCCGCCCAAACCTTTCCGTATCGCGGCCTTGACCATCTCCTCCGGCGTGCCCAAGGCGTCTATCCCGAAGAGCCAATGCCTGCTGTAGTTCGTGTGCGTGTGCAAGTCATATCTCATTTTACCACGGCACCTTCTTTACCCCGAGCTTGTAGCCGATTATGCAGGCCGCCCTGTGTATTGCCGGCGTCACCACGAGCATGAAGAGTATCATGCCGGGCGTGATGCTCGTGAAGAAATACGCGAACACGGTCGCGCCGACTATGAAGTTGAGCTGGTCCAGAAGCGGAGCGTCCGCGCCCCTTTCCATTCCCATCCTTCTTTTCAGGAAGCTGCCCGCCATATCGCCGACGAGCGCGCCCAGGGCTATCATGAAGGCCACGAAAAGGTTCATGGCGGGCAGCGTCACCCCGAAGCCCGCGGCGTAAGCGTTAAGTTCGGGCGCCAGCGCCATCTCGAGCGCGCCTATGAGCGTGCCCATGAACACGCCGAATGAAAGGCCCTCCCACGTCTTCCCGTCGCCGAATATTCGCCGGCCGTCCGAGAAGTTCCTGCCGAAATCTATCGGCCTCCTCCCGCGTGCGAGCGTGGGGAACATGTTCGCCGCGTACGCGGGGAAAAGTATCCACCAGGCGAACACGAAGTCCCGCCACCACCATGCTATATCAGCAGCCATGCGCTTATTTCACCGTTTTCATTTAAATGCAAATTGGTGCCCTCGCAGGGATTCGAACCCTGGTCTTGAGGTCCGCAACCTCGCATACTATCCAAGCTATACTACAAGGGCGACAGACGTTGTTATCTTTATAAAGTTTAAAAAGATGTAGTTAAAAACAAAAGAGTGATGTTATGGCAATGAAATGCAGCACCTGCGGCGTGAACCTCCTCGGACAGGAGGGCTTCGTAAAGTTCAAATGTCCGGCCTGTTCGGACGAAGTCATAATAAGGTGCAGGCAGTGCAAGCAGCTTTCCGTCCCGTACAAGTGCAAGGTCTGCAAGTTTGAAGGGCCGTGATTTGAATGGGAAAGGTAGGCATTGCGATAAGGGTTTCTTTGGACGGTCCTGACGTCGATACCACGCACGTCATCAACGAAATAAGGAAGCACGTCCACGTCGAGGACTCGAGGGTCGAGCCTCTGGCGTTCGGCCTGAAGCAGATACGCCTTGTGGCTACGGCGGACGACAAGAAGGGCATCGGAACGGACACTGACAAGATAGAGGCGGTCATACGCACGGTCAAGGGCGTGTCCGACGTCGAGATAGAGTCCGTTACCCTAGTTTCCTGACGTCTTATTATCCCAGTTTGCGAAGCAAACTGCAAGTCGCATGTTCACACTGTTTTCCGTCCTTTGCAGACTGCGCACCCGAAGGGAAGGAGATGACGTGCGCATACGCGTGCCCCGCAGACCGGGCAGGTGTTGAGCGCGGAAGCCGGTTTTCCGTCGGCCTCGCATAAGCCAGCCATGAATGCTCATTTAAGGTTTGGTTTTTAAATAAGCAATCGGAAGGATTAGTATGGTGCTGGAATTTTTGGTCGGATACGAACTCAAGAAGCCACTCTATCTTTTCCTGACTGGGGTGTTCTTCAGCTCCATTTCCGTCCTTGTTTCCGCCGCGCTGTTCAGCCACGCGCCCAGCATGGTGGTTGTGGCCTTCATGACGCTTCCGTTCGTTTACATATTCACGGGCATCCTGAGGGGCGAGGCCGCGCACGAGACACATTCGCACGAGTTCAAGAATCTATTGAAAGAGAACCTGGACCTGGCGAGGATATACATCTTCCTTTTCCTCGGGATGGTGGTTGGCGTGTCAATCTGGTTCGCCTTCCTGCCAAAGGAGATACTGACGAATATTTTTGCGGAACAGCTTTACAACCTGGGCCAGCTCGGCGTTCCGACGGGCTTTGCGGTCAACCCGGACGTGTTCATGCTCATTGCGGCGAACAACATCAAGCTTGTCATCCTTTGCACACTCCTGAGTTTTGTCTTCTCGGCAGGCGCGCTTTTCGTGCTCAGCTGGAACGCGTCCGTTGTTGGTACAGCCGTCGGCTCGCTAATCTACAAGCTCCAGGCAGCCGGTTCGGCCTCCGGCATTGCGGTCCTTCAGGGGCTGGGGTTCGGGACGGCATTTTACCTTCTTCACCTGATTCCGGAGGTGTTCGCCTATTTTTTCGCTTCCGTTGCGGGCGCCTTCATAAGCAGCGCGATGATGCGCTACGAGCCCTTTTCGGTGCCCAGCAACAGGCTGATAGGCATAGCGCTGGCGCTTCTCGGAATTTCGGTGTCCTTTATCCTGCTCGGCGCGTTCGTGGAAACTTTCGTAAGCCACCAGATACAGCTGGTGCTCAAGATTTAATTGTTCAAAGCAATCCTGTTTTGTGGTCTTATGGGCGTGCAATTGGGCGGCGTGATAAAGGGGGAAACAATGGAGCTTGCGCAGCTCTCGGGCAAGAAGCTCGCCATAGACGCCTTCAACACGCTTTACCAGTTCCTGTCAATAATACGCGACAGGGAGACGGGCGCCCCGCTAACGGACAGCAAAGGAAGGGTGACCTCGCACCTCAGCGGGCTTCTCTACAGGACAACGAAGCTCCTTGAGGCCGGCATACTGCCCATCTATGTTTTTGACGGGAAGCCGCCCGCTTTCAAGTTCGCAACGTCCGTTGAACGCCGCGAGATAAGGTCGGCCGCGCATGCCCAGTGGCAGGCGGCCCTCGAGTCGGGTGCGCCTGCGGAGGAAATACTGAAGGCCGCAAAGCGTTCGGTCCGCTTGACGGGCGAAATGCTCGACAGCGCCAAGTCGCTGCTCGATTGCATGGGCGTGCAGTGGGTGCAGGCACCCTCTGAAGGCGAGGCCCAGTGCGCGCACATGTGCGCGAACGGTGCGGTTTGGGCGTCCGCCTCGCAGGACTGGGACTCTTTCCTGTTCGGGTCGCCGCGGCTCATCCGCAACCTTTCGGTCTCCGGGAAAAAGCGCCTGCCGAAGACCGGCGCTTACATAGACGTGAACCCCGAGATACTGGAGCTCAAGAAAGTATTGTCGGCGCTCAACCTTACGCGCGAACAGCTCATAATCGCCGGGATGCTCATTGGCACGGACTTCAATCCGGGCGTCAAGGGCTACGGCCCGAAGAAGGCCATAGCGTTGGCGCAAAAGGAAAAGACGTTGGAGAACGTGCTTGCGAAGGTGGCTTGGGAGGGCCCGCCCGCGCAGGAAGTGATGGATTTTTTCCTGCACCCGCCCGCTACCGACGAGCAGCCAGCCCAGAAAATTCTTCAGCCCGAACGGTTGAGAAAAATGATGGTGGATGAGCACGAGTTCTCGGCCGAGCGGATGGAAAAGGTCATCAGGACGCTGGAGGGGCTGCGCCCCAAGGCCGGCAGCCTCGGGAAGTGGGTCAAATGAAACTGACAGAGTCGCCCGAACTCAAGGAGCTTGTCACGTTCGTGCCCAACAGAACGGAAACAATTCACAACTGGTACTGGTACAAGGAAGGGTTTTCTCGGGCGATGGTGGACCATGCGCTCAATCTTTTCAATGCCCGCACCGGTGCGACCGTTCTGGACCCGTTCTGCGGCGTCGGAACTACGCTTCTCGCGTGCAAGCAGCGCGGAATATCGTCCGTGGGCTTCGACGTCAACCCGCTGGCGCTGCTGGTCTCGCGGGCAAAGACCGCCGATTACGACATGGAGGAACTGGCCGCCGCGGTGAAGGACGCGCTCTCTTGGCGCCTTCCGCTGCCTCCGTATCTGCCGAACGATGCTTTTTTGCGCAAGGCTTTTTCCAAAATAAACCTCGGGATGGTGTGTGCTTACAGGGAAAAGGTCGTTTCAATGGAGGACGAAAAACTCCGCAATTTCCTTTCGCTCGCCCTGATAGACGCCACAACGAAATGCTCCTGGACAAGGAAGGACGGCGCGCTGCTGCGGATTGAGCGCAAGCCCGTCCCGCCCCTCGGCAAGATGTTCAAGTACAAGATACGCAAGATGCTCCACGATCTGAAGAAGAATCCGCTGCCACCCGCGCCGGCGAGGGTCGAGCAGGCCGACGCGCGCTCTTTGCCGCTGGAGGACGGCTCCGTGGACTTCGTCATAACCTCGCCGCCGTATCTGAACCAGATAGAGTATTCAAAGATGTACAGGCTGGAACTTTCTTTGTTTTTCGGCCTTCCGCCGACGCAGCTGCGCTCTTTCCTGGGCACGCGCGTTGAGGAGGGCATAGAACAGGCGTATTGGACGGACATACGCAACGTCCTCTCGGAGCTTTTCCGCGTCTGCAGGCCGGGCTCAAAGGTCTGCTGGGTGGTGGGCGGAGGCTGCTTCCCGGACCATGTTGTCGCCGTAGATGAGGAGAGCGCTAAGCTGGCGGAGTCCGTCGGATTCAACGCGACCGACATTCTAGTCGCGCGGCACAGCTGGTGCACCGCGCGGAGAACGATAAAGGTCGGGCCGCTGAGGGAGTCTGCGGTAATACTAGAAAAGTCCTAAGCCGCTAGATGTATTTGTTCCTGACCACTATCTTCTTGGTCTTCTCGTAGGCCTTGTATTTCTTCGCGGCGTCGGGCTCGTGCTTTTCCATCTCCTTTATCACGAACTTCTTTATTTCGTGCGTGGGGATGTTGACGTAAACTTTCGTCGAGACCTCTTCCGCGACCTTGAGCGCGAGCTCGGGCTTCAGTCCGGCCTTTACGCAAGTGTTGACTATCTTCTGCGGCTGGAAGGCCTCAGTGCTCTTGTCGCGCTTCACTACGTTTACCGCACCCATTAAATCACACTCCATAATCGCGTTAATTGCTTATATTGCTATCTGGCGTGCTTTTGAAAGGTTTTAAACGCGCTTTTTAATACTGGTTCTTATGCTGCTGGTCAGGACGGTCGTCAAGGCGAGCAAGATTCACGGAAAGGGTCTGTTCGCTGGCCAGAACATCAAGAAGGGCCAGGCCGTTTGGAAGTTCAGCCCGCTCGTTGATAAAAAATTTCCGATGAAAACGCTTTTGAAGCTGCCAAAGGCCGAGCAGAAATCCGTGAAATATTATTCTTACCTCAATTACAGGAACGAATATGTCCTGTGCGGAGATAACGCAAAATACATGAACAGCTCCGATAATCCAAACACCGAAGACAAAGTGACGTTCTTTGATAAAATTCTGGGCAACGAAGGCATGACCGTTGCCTCACATGACATCAAGAAAGGGGAGGAACTGACCAGCCGATACCTCAAATTTGATAGCAAAGGCCGTCCGAAACATATTTGATTTTCAGCGCTCGCGCTGAAATCCGTGCTTTCCCACTAATGGGACAAAGCGGAACCCGCCCAGCGGTTTGCGCGTTATAGAACCTTCGCGGACCTTTTCTATCAGGAACATCTGCTGCGAGTAGAGGTCGCCTATTGGCAGCACCATCTTTCCGCCGGCCTTCAGCTGCTCCAGCAACGGTTGGGGAATCTCCGGGCAGGCCGCGGTCACCATTATCCTGTCGTACGGTCCACCTTCCTTGGCGCCGGCCGAGCCGTCGCCCATCATGACCTTCACGTTTTTTATTCCCGCGTTCTCCAGGTTGCGCTTCGCGCTTTCCGCAAGGCTACTGAACCGCTCCACCGTCAAAACGGAGCCCTCCCTGCCGACCATCTTGGCGAGCAGCGCGGCCTGCCAGCCCGAACCGGTCCCTATCTCCAGGATTTTCTGCCCTGGTTTGACGTCAAGCGCCTCCGTCATCGCAGAAACCGTCGACGGTTGCGATATTGTCTGCCCCTCGCCTATGGGCAACGGGTCGTCTATGTACGCCCGTTCTTCCAGCTTTTTCGGCACGAAGAGGTGCCTGGGCACGGCGCGGAACGCCTTTTCAACGGCCTCCGACCTCATGCTGCCGCTTCTCTTCACCCAGCCGATTAGCTGTTCGTTCTCCTCTTTCCACCCCATACGAACCAAAGCTTATTTTAAGCCCCGAATATTAATGATTATGCCTGAGCCGCTAGAATCGTTCGTTTCGCGCATAAGGTCCCTTGAGATACAGGGCGCCCAGGAGATAGCGGTAGAGTCGCTCAAGTTCTTGAGAAGTTACGGCAAGCTTCACGGCTTCGGAACGAAGTTTTTTTCCGCCATGAAGTCCTTGGAAGGCGCGCGGCCGACGGCCGTTGTCCTGCACAATTGCCTTGAAATTCTTAGGAAAGACCCGTCCAAAGGGGCGATAGAAAGGCTGCTTGCCCAGATAAAGGGCGCCACGAAAAGGATAGCCGCGAACGCGAAGTTCCTAAAGAGCGGCGATGTCATACTTACGCACTGCCATTCCGGCGTGGCCGTTGCGGTCCTAAAGCACGCCTGGCAGTCGGGCAAAAAGATAAGCGTCATAGCGACCGAGACCGAGCCCAAGCACCAGGGACTAAGGACAATACATGAGCTTTCAGAGGCCGGAATTCCCGTTACTCTCATAGTGGACAGCGCGGTGTCATATTTCATGCCGCACGTCAGTTGCGTCCTGATAGGCTCCGACGCCCTGCGCAAGGAAGGCAACGTGAACAAGATAGGCTCACTTAACGTCGCCGTCTCGGCCAAGGAATTCAAGAAACCATATTATATAGCGGCCTCCACTTTGAAGCTTGACCGCAGGAAAAAGATTGAGATAGAGATGCGGCCGACCGACGAGATTTACCATAAAATAAACGGCGTGAAAATACTGAATCCGGCGTTCGACATCACGCCCTGGAAGTTCGTTAGCCGCGTCGTTACTGAACGCGGCGTCATGACGCCCGGAAACCTGCTTAAGCTGATTAAATGAGCGACCAGGAAAAGGTAAAGGCGTTCGAGAAGAGGATGAAGTGGAACGCTACGCCGTCGGGACAGATAGCAATATGGCTGAAAAAGGACGCCCTTTTGCTGAGCGGCCTGAACGCGAAGCACAAGTTGGTGGACGTTTATTTCGAGACGCTGCAGCTTGCAAACCGCAACAACCTCAAGCTCGGACCGGAGCTTGCAAAGCACCTGAAGGAGACGGAAAAGAAATATAAGAAAAGGAAGTGATGGCATGGCATTTTACGCGGGGCATTATGTTGACAAAAATTACAGGCCGAAGCCGACGGACCTGGTCTGCACCTTCAGGCTGAAGCCTGCCGCCGGCGTTTCAATCGAGGAGGCGGCCGGTGCCGTTGCCGGAGAAAGTTCGGTCGGCACGTGGACCGAAGTTTCCACGTCGAGCCCGCGCATAAGGAAAATGGGAGCAAAGGTATTTTCCATGGAGGGCAGCTGGATAAAGGTGGCCTACCCCTCCGAGCTCTTCGAGCCCGGAAACATGGCGCAGATATTTTCGTCTGTTGCCGGTAACATCTTCGGAATGAAAGTTATCGATGCGCTGCGTTTGGAGGACGTCCATTGGCCCGCAAAGTTCGTAAGCAGCTTCCCGGGCCCCGCCTTCGGAATAAAGGGGATCCGCAAGCTCTTGCGCGTCCCTAAGCGCCCTCTCTGCGGAACCATAATCAAGCCCAAGCTCGGCTTGCGCGAGAAGGAGCATGCCCGTGTCGCGTACGAGGCCTGGAAGGGCGGGCTGGACATAGTGAAGGACGACGAGAACCTGACCAGCCAGCCGTTCAACCATTTTGACAAAAGGATTAAGGAAACTTTGGCGTTGCGTGACAAGGCCGAGCGCGAAACAGGGGAAAGGAAAATCTATATGCCCAACGTCTCGGCCGAATACAACGAGATGCTGCGCCGCGCAAAATTTGTCAGGAAGTGCGGCGGCGAATATGTGATGGTAGACATTCTGACCGTCGGCTGGTCCGGCCTCCAGGCGCTGCGCAACGAAAAGCTCGGTCTTGTGATTCATGCGCATCGCGCCATGCACGCCGCCCTTACGCGAAACAGGGAGCACGGCATCTCGATGCTGGTGCTGGCGGAAGCGGCGCGGCTTTGCGGCGTTGACCAGCTGCATATCGGCGCGGCAATAGGAAAGATGGAAGGGCCGGCGGGCGAGATAGTGTCGATAGGCGAGGAAGTTGAGGAAAAAATCATAAAACCTAAAGGCCATGCGCTGGCCGAGAACTGGGGGAGAATAAAACCGGTGTTCGCGGTCTGCAGCGGCGGGCTGTATCCCGGGCTGGTCCCGCGCCTGGTGGAGATGCTGGGGACCGACATAATAGTGCAGGCCGGAGGCGGGGTGCACGGCCATCCCGGCGGAACGTCCGCGGGCGCGACGGCCATGCGTCAGATGATAGATGCCGTGATGGAGGGCGTGCCGCCGCGCGAGTATGCGAAGAAGCATAATGAACTGAAACTCGCGCTGGAAAAATGGGGGACCGTATAAGCGTTATAAATCTGACCTTACTAGACATTTCAAGTGATTTGACATGGAGTTCAAACTGCCGAAGCTTACAAGGAAGGACTGGATTGGCATCGCCGTTCTCGTTATCGTGGTGGCGTTGCTGGCCATACCGGTCTACTACAGGCCCAACCCGAACTGCGAGGTGGCGCGGCCGGATTACAAGTGCGAGACCGCGCTGAACGTCATGAAGGAGCACTGCGCCTATTGGGGCAAGTTCAACTGCGATTCGACCGCGGACAATTCCTTGCCTCAGGTGGAGTGGTACATACAGAACCTGTGTGACATACAAAACAATTACCACACGGACAAGCTTGACTGCTCGAACCTGAAGCATGCCTGCAATGAAGCCACGGGCGAAACGACCTGCCCGATTGCTTAGGTTTATTTACCGCTCTCTCCAAGCATTCTTATGCAGTTCATAGCGAAGACGCTTGACTTCGAGGCGGGTGGGAAGGGCGTGGTCATTCTTAACAAGCACGACATGGACGCGCTGGGCCTTCACGCTCTGGACCGCGTCGAGGTCCACAAGAACCACCTGCATATGGTGGCCATCCTTGACGTTGCGGAGAAGTTTGCAAGGCCGGGCGAGGCCATAACGAACTACGAGGTAAACCGCTTCCTTTCGCTCAGGAAGGACGATAAAATAACCGTCTGCCCCGCGCCTGCGCCCGAGTCGGTCGCCTACATAAAGAAGAAGATAGCGGGTTCGGCGTTCACTCACGCCGAGGCGCATTCGATAGTCTCGGACATAGTCAATAAGCATTTGTCGGACATAGAGCTGTCAGCCTTTGTCACGGCCCTTGACGCGCACGGCATGTCCATGGCGGAAGTTGAAGGGCTGTCCAAGGCCATGATAGCCACGGGAAAGCAGCTGAAAATACCCGGTCATCCTATAGTGGACAAGCATTCTGCGGGAGGCATACCCGGGGACAAAACATCGCTTCTAGCCGTGCCGATAGTCGCTTCGGCCGGATTGATAATTCCCAAGACGAGTTCGCGTGCGATAACGAGCCCCGCAGGCACGGCGGACAGGATGGAAGTTTTGGCCAACGTCAACCTCTCCGCAGAGGAGATAGTGAGGATAGTCAAGAAAACCGGTGGTTGTCTTGCCTGGGGAGGCGCGCTGGATCTTGCGCCCGCCGATGACGCTTTCATCCAGATAGAATATCCGCTTGGCATAGACCCGCTCCTTTTGCCGTCCATAATGTCGAAGAAGAAGTCGGTCGGCGCGCAGTACGTCGTGATAGACCTTCCGACCGGCCGCGGTGCGAAAATCAAAACGATCGGTTCGGCGCAGGAGCTGTCGGGTGATTTCATCGAACTTGGTCGTCGCCTTGGAATGAGCGTCGCCTGCGCCGTAACGTTCGGCGAGCAGCCGCTGGGCCACTGCGTCGGCCCCGCATTGGAGGCGCGGGAAGCGCTGCTTACACTTCAGAAGGACGGGCCGTCGGATCTGCTCGACAAGGTCACGTCGGTAGTCGGCCTGCTGTTTGAACTGGTGGGAGCGAAGGACGGCAAGAAGCAGGCGCTCCATCTTCTGAAGTCGGGAAAGGCGGAGAAAAAGATGCGTGAGATAATCGCCGCGCAGGGCGGGGACCCGAAAGTCAGGCCGTCCGACATAAAGGTCGGCTCGAAGACGGCCGACATAACCGCGGACCATGACGGGAAGGTGCTTTGGATAGCCAACGCCGAAATAGCCGCCATCGCGAAGGAGGCGGGCGCCCCGCAGGACAAGGGGGCTGGAATCTACCTGCACCGCAAACTGGGCCATCCCGTAAAGCGCGGGGAGAAGCTGTTCACGATATATTCCGACAATGCCGGGAGGCTCGAGTCCGCGCTGAAAATGGCCGAGGAAATGAAGCCCATGATGGTCGGAAAGTCATTGGAAGAAAAGATGCTGATGAGCCAGATACCCGGCAAGTTACCCATCCACAGAAGGGTATTTATGCTGGAACGATAAATAAGTCGTAAGTTTGTATTGATGGAGTTGGTATCATGCCTAAGAAAGTATTGCTCGTGATTTTGGATGGCGTTGCGGACGGCGCGCAGGAAGGCCGACGGACGTGTCTCCAGGCCGCGTCGAAGCAGTTCCTCGACCTTCTGGCGAAGAACGGCGTGGGCGGTCTGCTTGACAACCAGTCCGAAGAGAACGCAGGTTTGGGTCCCGACTCCGGCATATCGACCTGGCTCCTTTTCGGCTACGACAGGAGCGATTATCCCGGACGCGGCTACCTTGAGGCGCTCGGCGCAGGAGTGAACGTAAAGCCGACGGACGTTTGCATACGCGCGAACTTTGCCTGCGTCAAGGAGGCGGACAATCCGCTCCAGAGCGTTCCGTTGAATCCTAAGACCGTCCAGCACAATCATCTTATCGTCACCGACCGCCGTGCGGGCCGCGACATAGATGGTCTGCTCGATTTGTCCAAGGGCATAACGAGCATGAACATAGAGGGCGTGCCTGTCCGCTTTTACCGTTCCTTGGGCCACCGTGGCGTCGTTGTCTTGAGTTCCTCGGCCGTTTCCCCTAACGTGAGCGGCTCGGATCCCGGTGCGGACAACATGGCGGTGTCGGAAATAAAACCGCTTGCCACTGACAACCAGTCCGAGAAAACGGCGGCCATACTCAACAAATGGTCCGCGGACGTCTACAACATACTGAAGAACAACTCGACGAACAAGTACCGCAAGACGCCGGCGAACTACGTTCTGCTGCGCGATGCCGGGATGTGGCGCTCGGTGAAGTCCTTCCAGGAAGTGTACGGCCTGAAGGGCATTGTGGTCGCGGCTTCGCCGGTGGTGAAGGGAATTGCGCGCATGCTGGACATGGACGTCAAGGACGTCGTGGGGGCGTCCGGCGACATGAAGACGAACCTGCGCGACAAGACCATGGCGGCAATCGATGCGCTGGCCAAGTACGATTTCGTCGTCCTTCATATTCTCGGGACGGATGTGGCGTCGCACGACAGGAAGTTCGATGCCAAGGTGGGCTTCATAGACAAGATAGACCGGGAGGTGTTCGGCCGCATGCACGAATACGTCGACAGGAAGAAGGTGCTTGTGGCGGTGGCGTCCGACCACATCTGCAACGTCTATTCGGGCAAGCATGAGAAGGGCGCGTTCCCGTTCTGCCTCTTCACGCAGGGCATAAAGTCGAACGAGACGGCGGCCTTTGATGAAATCAGCTGCAAGGAACCGCTCGGCCCCAAGCTGCACATAGAAGACTTCATGGAGTTCCTTGAACAGTACAGGGCCTAGATTCGCGCGTAGGCCCGCATCTGTTCGCGGTCCTTTGGCGGCACGAAGGGCGCAAGCCTCCTGAGGTCCCTCTCGTCCCTGTTCTTTTCCTTGGACGTGCGCCTTATCGCGCACAACTTTGCGTAGTAGAGCGCGCCCGCATTGAGCGATACGAATCCCACGCCGTTCAGCTTGACGCGCTGGCCCCTTACCAGGTGTTTCCAGACGGGCGCGCCGTCGTTGTGGTAGGGCGTGTCGAAGGCGTATTCCTCCCCTATCGGATACATGATTATTACGTCGGCCCTGATGCTGCCGGCCTCCGCGTGGATGTTTTTCCCGCTGTGGCTGACCTCGGCATCCTCGTTGTATGCGTAAAGCGCGCTCACGAACTTGTCCATGTTGTCCTTCGGAACCATTAAGTCCACGTTCTCGTGGTATCTTGTCACTTTGCCGCAGATGCCGTCCACAGCCCAGCCGCCCGTGACAAGGTATTTCAGCTGTCTGCCGTGTTCGTTTTTCATGCCGTTGTCCACGTGCTCGATGAACTCCAAGTAGACTTCTTCTATCGGGCTCAGGTCCGCTTTTATCATGCCCCGTAATCCGTTCAGAACGCTTAAATCCTTATGCCTTGGTTTGCTTGGGCCGGTCCCACACGCCATCGTTCGCATAGCAGGCGAACTCGTCCTCTTTCTCCTCTTCCAGGACGTTGCCGGTCGGCTCGTAGTAGTGGACCATCCACTCCTTGTATTCGGTCTTGTTCCCTTTCTTCAGCTTTATCTTGGTGTCATAATGTCTTGTTTTTACAAGTCCTTTGTTCTCAAGTTCTCTCATTTCCCTCCTTTCCTCGGCTTCGAGGTCAAGGTCGAATGCGCGGCCGTTGTGTTCGAATTTGGCAAGTAGCGCCTTGATGTCGGTTTCATTTGCCTGCTTCTCATTTTGCTTGCAGAAAGACTTGTAAATGGAGTCTACAATTGCTTCGTCCAGATTTGGCGGCTTAGGCAGCTTGCTTACATAATCCATTGCCAGCGGCCTCGCAATGTTCCATTCTTCGAGTATTCTTTTGTGCTTCTCCTCGGAGGCGCTTAGTTTTTTTACGTCTGGAGGCAGCGGTGCCTTTACGGTCAGGTAGTCCCAGCGCGCGAGCACGTCCTCGTAGGAGAACGCGTACCCTTTTTTCATCAGGTTCTTGATTGCGCTCTTGCACACGTCATCCACGGCCATTCCGCGGACGCCTGCGTTGTACTGCTTTGTATAGAAGGCGAGCTCCTCGTCAACCGCTTTATGTTCCTTTTTGCTCAGCTCGACCATGCTTATCGTCCTTCATTCAGAAATTTAAGCCTTTACTTTGCTATCCTGAGCAGGTCCCCGAATTTCCTTATCTCGTAGTGCGCCTTTCCCGGATACCTGCGCGTCTCCCCGTACTTGGCAAGCACGGTCGTCATGCCCATCCTCTTTGCCGGCATTATGTCGCGCTTGGGGTCGTCGCCGACCATGAAGACCTCTTCGGGCCGCACGTCCAGCGCCCTGAGCGCGGCCTTGAACGGCAGGCTGCTTATTTTCCTGCTCCTGACGTCGCCGGGCGTCACGACCACGTCAAAGCTGTCCTGTAACCCGAGCCCCCATAGTCTCATCCACGCCTGGATGCTTGGCGCGTCGGAAACCACGCCGAGCAGGTAGCCTTTTTTCCGAAGGCCCCTCACCGTTTTCTTCACGCCCGGATAGGTCGTCATGCCGCTCTCCCTGGCCGACCTGTACGCCACTATGCCGGCGGCCATGATCTTGTAGTCTATTTTTCCTTCCAGTTTTTTCAGCAGCGCCTGGAAGACGTGCTGGTATTCTATCCCCTTCTTTCCGTATATCCTGAACATGTAGCGCAGGATCTTTTTCCTGCTCGCCTTAAGTCCCGCCTTCTTCATCGCGTCCGCCGCGGCGCTGCAGGAAGCGGTCTTCATCTTGAAGAAGTCAACGAGCGTGTTGTCGAGGTCGAATAACACCGCCTTCATGGAAAAGCATTGGGGTTTTGTTTTTAAATCCGCGCTCCAATCCTCTGTCATGGAGCCCTGGATGATTTTCGCTTTCGTCGCCCCGTTGTTTTGGGGAGCCACGGGCATAATTGACAAGTTCCTTGTGGACAAGCACATGAGGAATCCTTACGCGACAAGCGTCTACCTCAATATCCTGTATTTTCTGATGACGCTTACGCTGGTCTTTTTTGTCAATCTGGCGTTCCCGCTTCCTTATGTTTTGTTGGCGTCCTGCATAGGCGTGCTTAGTTTTTTCACTTACACCATCTGGTTCAAGGCCATCTCAATCGAGGACGTTTCCGTGGCTACGCCGCTAGCGTTCATTTATCCCGTGTTTGCTATGCTTTTCGCCTTCATTTTTTTGTATGAGAAAGTCTCTTTGTTGCAGTACGTAGGCGCCGTCCTGCTGATAGCCAGCTCCGTGCTCATCTCCATGAAAAAGAGCCTCGGAAAGATATTGGTCTCGCCCGCCCTGAAGTTCATGCTGGTCTTTAGTGCCATCAACGGCGCCAGCGTGGTGCTTGAAAAGTTCGCGCTTGGCGGGCTGAGCTTCTGGGCGCTGTTCTTCTGGAGCAACGCAGGGCTTTGCGCGGTCTGCCTCGCGACGCTTCTTTTTTCCGCGAAAATCAGGAGGGACTTCGTCAAGCTGCTGAAGCTGAAGCCCCGAGTGGTTGGTTTCTGCCTGCTCACGGACGGCCTGGCGATGGTCGCGACCCTGATATTTTTCTTTGCGCTCACCACGGGCCCCGCAACACTGGTCTCCGCGATAAACGCGGTCCAGCCCTTCTATGTTTTGCTGATGGTGGTCGTGCTGAGCGCCTTCTGGCCGAATGTCCTTGAAGAGAAAAATAACGGCTGGGTGCTGTTCCTTAAGGCGCTTGCCATAGTGCTTGTGCTGATAGGTTCCTTCCTTTTGGCCGCGTGATTTCACAGCCTCTTCACGAACCTGTCAAGGAACCGCTGGACAAGCGTCAGGTCGTTGGGATTGGTTTCTATTATGAGGTTCGCGCCGCACTCGTTCAACAAGTGCCCGAGCCGGTATTCCCTGTCAAAGAGCGGAGTGGCAGGAGAAATCCCGCATTCAGCCGCGTCGTAAAGCAAGTGATACAGGGGTTTTACGAATCCGGGGGTAACGTCACTCAATATCATTTCCACATTGTTCGTTTGCTGTCCCAATTTTTTGCCATTGAAGTCGAACCCCATATGGCACTCAACAGTCAAGTCAAAGGTTCGGCCGAGGTCCTTCAGTCTGCTAAGGTCGCCCTCGAAGTTGTCGCCTTCCCTGCATTCAAAAATATCCCCGATTTCGGCGTTTGCGTGGTACTTGTCGCACCTGTACTGTTCGGCCGTGTAAGCGGCGTCAACTTCCTTGTAATCAATTGGCGCCACGAAAGCCCACGGAGAAACCACAGGTATCGCGTAGAGGTTGCAGTCTGGCTTCTCCCTCATAGCATGAACGACAGCTACGGCCGTGGCCGCTTCGCAGAACGGATGTATGCCACCCAGAAGCAGTACGTCCTTCTTGCGGGCTTTCTTCGTCGGCCCGCACAGGTAAACCGGCCCGTATTTTGTCTTTCCTAAGACTTTCCGTTTGTAGCCCTTGGTTTTTTCCAGCTCCTTGTAGACCTTGTTGAGCGACCGCTCTCTTCCCGTCTCGCTGCAGTCGGACAGTATTTCCCTCCACAATGTTTCCAAATCCATTCTGTTTAGCTCGCGCCGCACAGATAAATCCTTTTGTTGTCTAATTCTGCGCATGGTTTCGCTCGAGACAAAGGATTTTCTCGAAGGTGTGAAGAAATACAAGAGCGAGGAGCGCGGCTTCATTTACGACTGGTGCCGCGAGAAGGCCGAGAAGGCCAAAGTATCGGGCCGACCCAATTGGCATGTCGCGCCCGACGCCGTGCGGGCGGTGCTACTCATAGAGTTCGGCTGGAACTACGCCGCCCCCGAGACAAAGGGCCTGAAGTATCCTGCGGTGGAGAAGCTGCTAAATGAACATTCGGACGGGCTCCTGATACTTGACTGCATGGACCTTCAGGATGTGGACCTTGGCCATTATTCGGCCGAAATAGGAAATGTTTATTCGGGCTTCAAGGGCTTGTTCGGCCAGACGGGCGCGGCAAAGGCGCTCAGCGTCCTGAATCCGGACCTCTTCATGATGTGGGACACGCGCATAAGGAAGCTGGTGAACGCGGACTACGGCATTGACGTGGCCAACGGCGAGAAAACGGAGCACTACATCAAGTTTTTGGGCTTCTCGCAGCAGGCGCTGAAGTCGCTAACGACCGAATTGGACGCCCTGGACCTCGAGATGGCGGTGCGGGAGAACATAAAACCGCGCGTTTTCCACAGCCTTGCCAAGTCCCTGGACGAATATTTCTACGCGACCACGAAATTCTGAAAGATTTGCCCCATGGCAACCTTTAAATACCTTCGCAGTGGCAATAATGTTTGCAGTAAGGTAAATTAACGGTGCGTTTGTGTGTTCAACTAAACACGGACTCAATGGTAAAGGTGCAGCTTAACGCTGCAAAATGCTGATGCGGCGACGCAATGATGCTTATTCTTGCCTGAAAAAGGCAAAAACGACGTTGATGAGGACGAACTATCAAGTTTGTCTGAAAAAACACTGGAAACGGCAAATATGGAGTGAAATCGGGACGAAAACTCCGCTGAGCCGGCGTTTCAAAATAGTAACGCCAAACAAGCGAAGTGAATACCGAAGTTTCACAATCCATATTAAATCACAACATCATGCTTCAAAGCCCTTGAACAAGGCGGAGAAGGCCTGGGACAACCGTACTCAGGCACAGCACCCGATGAAAGCAAGTAAACGCGGTCGAGCCAACAGGCGATGAATGACCCATGGGGTATTCGAGGGTGCAAATAACCGGCCGGTGTGAATCGGCCAAAGATGCACATCGTGACAAAAAATCGCGGTGGAAGGGTCAAAAATATGGAAAGCAGGAATGCGCAATGAAAGCTCTGTTATCCAAGGAGCAAGCGATGATAAATTGGCTTGACGGTCAGTTGAGTTTGCAATGAAGGATATGGAACACCTATTGAGCGCGAGAATTTGCGATCCCCGTAAATGGAGATCTTTCAAGATCAATGAGACCAGCAGAGAAATGATAACTTACGGGAACGAACGTTCCCGCGAGCTATCACGAGGAAAGGGTCTGGCTATAACTACCACACACGCCGACTGGTGGATGACTCGGCTTCCGAAGCGAGGAAGAGCGTAGCAAGTTGCGATAAGCCGCGGCAAGGCGCATGCAGCCTTTGAACCGCGGATGCTCGAATGTGACCTCACGCATGCTTAGGCATGCATTCCGGAAGGAAGGCGAACCCACTGGATTGAAGCATCTTAGTAAGTGGAGGAAGAGAAATCAATTGAGATCCCCCTAGTAAAGGCGATCGAAAAGGGGACAGGGCAAACCGAACGCCTGCAGCAATGCAGGTGGATGTGGAGCCCGGCATGACCTGACCCGGGAGCGGAAGTCGGCTGGAACGCCGCGCAATACAGGGTGAAAGCCCCGTACGCGAACCGGGAAGGGTTGATTCGGGAATAGAGTACGTCCGGTCGGATATCCGGGCGGAACATGGGCGGCATCAACGTCCAACCCTAAACATTACGGAAGTCCGATAGCGAACTTAGTACGGTGACGGAAAGTTGAAAAGTATCCTTCATCGGAGATGAAAAGAACCTGAAACCAGTCGGTTATGGTCGGCCATGGCGCGAAAGGTGCTCCTTCAAAGCGCAAGCGAGTTGGAGCTTACGGCGTCATGGTATCCGTTTCGAAACATGTGGCAGGGAGTATATTTTCGTGGCGAGGCTAAGCGAAAGCGGAGCCGAAGCGAAAGCGACAAGCCCGTAGTACAAGCGTGGGGCGCCGTCTGAAAGGGCGGGAAGTCACGTGGATATGACCCGAAGCCTTTCGATCTATCCCTGGACAGGATGAAGCGGGGCGAAAGTCCCGTGGAGGTCCGATACTGATGCTAGCGCTAACTGCTCAGGTGATCTGGGGATAGGGGTGAAAAGCCAATCGAGAAAGGAAATAGCTGGTTCCTCCTGAAATGTCCCTCAGGACAGCCTCACCGGAGGTTGCGTGCGGGGTAAAGCACTGATTGGGTTGTTAAGGTGGGAAACCGCCGGCAATCCTGTCAGACTCATAATCTGCACGCGCCGTAGAAGGTGGGAGTGAGGGTACCCGGGTAAGCTGGGTGCCCGAAAAGTGAACAAACTAGCCTGAGGTTAAGGTCCCTAAGTGACATCTAAGTCGGAAAATTAGTGGTAATCCGAAAACAGGCGGGCGGTAGGCTTAGAAGCAGCCACCCGATAATCAACGCGTAACAGCGGACCACCCGAGGATTACTGCGGTTAAGATGGACGGGTGTAAGATGTCCACCGATACCCCAGATGACGAAAGTCATAGAGTAAGGAGGCGCGCCGCGCGGGCAGAAGCAGGGCCGTAAGGTCCTGTGGACCGCGTGGCATTGAGAATCCTGCCGGTAGTAGCAGCAAAGTTGGGTCGGAATGAGACCCAGCCTTTCCATGGGATGCGGCAGCTGTGCTAATTTTATTCCCGTGGAAGACTGGTCTCCCGATTTCCCAACCGCCCGAAGAGCAAGAGTTCCACGGCAACGTCTATCGGCCGTGGGTTAGTCGGTCCTAACGTGCCCCCTAACGGACGGCATGGAAAGGGAAACCGGTTAATATTCCGGTACCGCGGACATACACGTGGTGACACAAGTTCGCTCTCAGACTCATTGGAGATATGCCCACGCAAGCTAAACATTTAATCCTGCGGAGTTCCGTCATGGAGAGAAGCAGGTGAAAGTGTGAACGGCTCTGGTGTATACCGGAGCTGGGCAAATTCCCAGTGACCGTGAAAATGAGCGCGATCGGATTGTTCGCGTCCGTATTCAGAACCGACGCAGGTGGCTCTCGCTGAAAAGGCGGTGGCGTTACGGGATATACCACTCCAGGGAACTCGGCAATCTGGCCCCGTATCTTAGGTATAAGGGGTGGCCGTCCAGAGATGGGCGGCTCGCAGTGACCAGGGGGGGGCGACTGTTTAACAAAAACGCAGCTGAGCGCTAGGGGGAAACCCTGAGTATGCTCGGTGAGGCCTGCCCAGTGCGAGTGTGTTAAACTCGGTTTCAACCGAGCTAAGCCCTCGTAAACGGCGGCGGTAACTCTGACCGTCTTAAGGTAGCGTAATCCCTTGTCGATTAATTGTCGACCCGCATGAATGGCTTAACGACTTCCCCGCTGTCCCGGGGTGGAGCCCGGCGAACCTGCTATTGTGGTGAAAAGGCCACAGACCCTCGGAGGGAACTCGAGTAAGTATCACGAATATTCGAGTGTTCTGAAGAACTTGATTGTCCTGAAGCACCGCCGTAGAACGCGGTCAAGGGAATGAAAGCGAGGGAACACTTAAAGAATAATTTTGAAACATTGATATTTCTCGGGCCTCAAAGAGAAGACCCCGTGGAGCTCTGCGGCAGCCTGTCGTTGCTGTGTCTTTCTGGCTTCATAGCGTAGGGAGTAGTGGTCATGCTGAAGGCTTAGGTCTTCAGATACACGCCAATGTAACACTCCCATTTCGGAAATACATGGCTTACCTCGACTCGGGGGACACCGATTGGTGGGCCGCTCGGCTGGGGCGGTACGCTCATGACAGGAGATCATGAGCGCCCAAAGGTCAGCTCAGTCCGGTCAGAAATCGGACGTAGAGTGCAATGGCAAAAGCTGGCTTGACTCGAACCCCCACAGCAAAGGTTCGAGAGACGAAAGTCGGGCATAGCGATACACCGAGTGGCACTGATGGCTATCGGTGACTTCAGAAAGTCAAGGATGTGACAGTGCGACGCAGAGAGCTTCAAATAATTTTCTTCCGTCTGTGCGGATGCGTATAGCCATATTCATCCGTGCAACGAATAGAAACGAAAGAGTTCTCTCTGCGCCGCACGACATCCCGGTACCTGATCAAGCTACCCCGGGGATAACAGAGTCGTGGCGGGCGAGAGCTCCTATCGACCCCGCGCGTTGCTACCTCGCTGTCGGCTCCCCCCCTCCTGGCTGTGCAGTAGCAGCCAAGGGTGCAGGTGTTCACTGATTAAAGGGGGACGTTAGCTGGGTTCAGTACGTCGTGATCCGATCGTGGAAATTATGACGTGTCGAGTCTTCAAGGTGTAGCAATCTTGAAGGCAATGAAGAGTGGGTCTTAATTTGCAAAATGATAATATCTGAAGTCAAACTAGCCGCTGTAAAAGGCGGTGATTATGTGACTAAGGTTGATAACTTGATTGCAATCCTCACCGTATCCAGATGAACCTATGAGCAATAGCTATGAATTAGCTTTGGCGACGATGATCGTTACATTACTGTCTCAGAGAGTTGCCTGTGTGCCATGATATAAACTTTCAGAGTTTTTGAGCACTGCGATGAAATAGGAATACCAGGTACGGTACAATATCCTGAAGGCGATGAATGCACCGCCCCAATGCAAAAACATGTTATACCAATATTTGCGACATGGAGTAGCTAATGAGCCAACATTTAGGATATGTTTTTTTACTCACTCAAACGTCCAATCTACATCGGACGACAGAGACAGTACGGTTTATATCTACCGAGGGTGCTCGTATCTGACCCGAAGGAGTGGCAAGTACGAAAGGAACGCCACTTCGACGCCTCTGGTTAAGCGGTTGTCGCAAGGCAAAGCCGCGCAGCCACGCGTTAGCCTTTAAGGGCTGAAGGCATCTAAGCCCGAAATGGCCGGGAAAAAGAGATACTGACCTGGAAGCTAGACGACTTCCTTGATAGGAGCCGGGTGTACGCAGCAAGCTTCGGCGAGCTGTTCAGCCCGGGCTTACTAATGGTTACACTGTTAGTACTCCGCTAAGGCGCAAGCCATGGCAGGAAACTAATTTTTAGTTGTAGCCAGACCCCCTCAAACCTGGTGACCAAGAGTCACCGTGGATTTCTCTGCTGGTTTCATTTTATTTTCTGATTTATTCAGAACCTAGCGTTAGCTATAAATCAGAAAATGTGTTTGTGCGCTACGGCACAGGCAAACTTCGTTTATGATTTATTCAGAACCTAGCGTCAGCTCTGTCTGAAAATCGTAAATTTATATGTTTCGGCTCTGAATATCGGTTTATGCAAAGAGTGAAAAAGGACGTTACCGATTTCAACGGCGCGCTTTCTGCTCTCATAGGGTGCGCAGCAGGATGCGAGCTTGGTTATTCCAGTATTGTCCTTCCGTTAGGCGGTGCCGTTTATTTTTATTGCATGACCGATGTCCTTCTCAGGGCCCGCAACGGACGGGGCATTTCTGAACGGATTTACAACGGTTTCCAAAGAGCTGAAAAATATTTCTGTTAGTCTGTTGGTGTAATTTTCAGGACCTAGCGTTAGCTATATCAATAGCCCTGTGTAAATTCGCCCATGCCAAGAGCAAAGAAAGCGGCGGCGATGCCGCAAGGAAAATGCATGTGCACGGAGCCCAACAAGCTGGGCATGTTCTTCGGAACGTTCCTTGCACTGGCACATTTGGGCTGGGCGTTGCTGGTGGCCTCGGGCTATGCGCAGATGCTGTACGACTGGATATTGCAGCTGCACATGCTGAGCATACCGGTAACCGTCCTGCCGTTCGACCCTGTGATGGCAGTTGAACTCATCTTAGTGACGTTCATAATCGGCTACGTGATGGGCTTCGTATTGGCGCTCGTCTGGAACAAGGTCGGAAAGTGCAACTGCTGCATGTGACGGATTTCTTTATTTTTTCTTTTTGTTTCGCGTCTTAGCGTCAGCTACCCGTATAAATAACAGTAATCTGCTTCCGTGCCGTCCAAAACCACTTAAAGTTTTGCTGTGCACTATTAGCGGTTGCTATGGTCGCTGAAGTAAGGGTTCTTTTCGCCACGCAGGACACTGCCCTCAATGTCGTGAACGCCGCCGTGGCCTTGCAGGCGATAGAGCTGAAACCTATAGACATTTACGAGGCCAGGCTCCGAAACATAGGCCTTTTCAAGAGCCGAGTTTACGGTGCGTTCGACATTGCCGAGTTCGCTTTCCCCGCGCCGTTCAGCGAAACGAAAGGTTACGTGGCTAAGTTCTGCCTTGCCGATGAGGACGATTGCAAGCTGCTCAATGACGCCCTCAACAATTATCACGGCACCACGCCTTTGCCCAATGAGAAGCTGCGTCTGCTCGAGAAAAAGGCGAAGAGCATGAATTACGACGTGGAACTGCTGAAGCCCGCCCAGATGTATGCGCACATGCGCCTGGCTTGCGGTGATGACGGAACGGTCGATGCTTTCCTTGGCTACAAGTTCGAGCCCACGCGCGAGTCCATAGCCAAGCTGATGGGGGCCTATCCGGGCGTGATTAAGATAACCAAACCGAAGTTCGACATCTGTTCGGTCTCATTGGACCCCAAGCCTCAGCCCGGCGTTGAGGTCGTGAAGGACAGGGCGGAAGCCGCTAAGAAGGACAGGCGCGGAGAGACCCCGAGCATTGACGATATGAAGTTCTTCCACAATCTGTTGGGAATCTACGACAAGAAAAAGGACACTTTCATGACTGTCCTGGACAAGGACCTTTATGGTGTTTTCGCCTCCTCCAAAAGCGTGCTGCCCTGCGTCAAGGAAATGACCTACGTCTCTACGCTCGCCAAGAACGGCCGCACCTTCGAGTTCAAGACCGATGACGAAGTCCTCAACGACATAATGAACAGCAGTTTCAACGATCTGGCGAAAGGGCTGTTCGACTGACGTTGAAAAGAAAAATGGTTCAACTTCACGCCATTTAGGAATATTATTTTCTAAAAATAGCTAAATGGAGTGAAGTTGTGTGTGCCGGGCCTAGCCCATATTCTGTGACGCGGATCGGGGACAGAATCGTCCCGTCTTTTGCACCGCGTGATTGCATTTGTCTGTGCAGCCTACCCGCCCCTCTTTACTCATCGGGGCCTACTTGGCCTTGCACCTCGCGGGTTTGCGCCGCCTCGGGAACATTTCTCGCGTCAGCTCATCGAGCCCCCGTGCGGTTTTCCTTGCCCTCTCGGACATGTCACTTTCGTGACCGCGAGCACAGGAAACCTGTGCCGTGGGTGTATGGAACTTTCTCACACCCCTTCTTGCGGAGGGATGCGGCAGCAATCTGCCCGGCTCACTTGGAGAGGTAAGTTCGTGGACTTTTTAAAGATAGGTATGGCTGGTCGGTAAAAAACGAGAAAAAGAAAAATGGTCCTTACTTCTTCATCCAGAAGACGTAGGCCATGTACAGTGCAGCGAGTCCTACCAGCACGTAAACGACGGTCTCCAGCACAGGCATGAAGCTGAATATTATTGTGACTAGGTTCATGTTCAGCAGTCCTACCAGCAGCCAGTTCAAGCCGCCTATTACGACCAGTATTTTCGCTATCAGTTCCAATATGTCCATACCAGCCATGTTTTCACCGAATGAAATTGCCGCGCCCGTTTAAAAAGTTTTTCCTTTTTATGCTTTTGCCGCCAATTCTGGCGTATGGTTGTCTGGTCAGGAAAGAACACCGCCCTTTTTGTCCGCGGCCCCGCGCCCATCAAAGTAAATCCGAACGGCGTGGACGTTGGTGTCTCGGAAGTATGGCTCATACGGAGCGATGCCGTCTCAATACTGAACGGCAAGACTCGCATCACGATTCCGGAAAAAGAGAAAGTGCTGGCCGATGCCGAAGGTTTTTACAATCTGCACCAAGGGACCTATGAGGTGCGCATCGCCAACGAGGTGGCAATACCCAACAATGCCGTGGGAAAGCTGTATCCCCGTTCCTCCCTTAACAGGCTCGGTGCGATAAAATCAGATACTGCTTTGTGGGACAGCGGTTACACGGGCTTCGGAACGCAAACATTGCACATACCCGTGAAGCTTTTTCGAATTCACAAGGACGAACTCTGGTTCCAGATGACCCTGGAGGATTGCGAGCCGTCGGAAGAGCAGTATTCGGGCCACTGGCAGAACGAAAAACCTAAGTAAGAAATTCTAATCCTTCTGCTGCTTGCGCCTGCGCGCAAGGTAGCCCGAGCCGAACATCATTGCAAGCAGCGCCAGCCAGGACGGGTCGGGTGCCAGGCTGTTCTTGGCGGCAGGGCCGACGTTCCCTTCTACCTCGAATTCCAGAACCTGCCTGTGGTCCTTTATGGTCCTGTTCACGAGCTTGGCGTCGAAATCCGCGCTGACTTTCCTATCCGCATAATAGCAGGATTTGAAATCGGCTTTTTCTTTCGGGCAGGCGTCCAGCGCCTGTGCCGCCTTGTCTTTGTTCTTGACTTTGTCGCCGAACAGGAACTTCTGGTAACCGTATTTCGGCGTGCCCGCGTTATCGGAGCTGCCGGCTTTGCAGTATTTTGCTACGGTGAAGTTCTTTCCGTCGTTTGAATAGGAGTCGTTGTAGCCGCTGAAGTTCAGCTTGAAATGGTAGGTCGTGTCGTTGTCGTAGTGGGTGACGCCGCAGGAATCGTGTATTACGGGTGCGCTTCCGCTCCCGCCTGAAGCGACGTGCGTGGCCGCGTTTATTACCGTAACGCCCACAGTCGCGGCGAAAAGTATGTCCCAGGGCGTTATCTCGCGCTGCGGCCCTTCGCGCTTAAAATGTTCCTTGTGTTGCCTGCCCAGCGAGGTCCGCAGGAGATATTTCTTGTCCTGCCTGTCTTTCCCCCTGTCCTGCTGGCGGTAAGTTTGCCTAGGTTGTGAAACGTACAAATAAATCACTACTCCCAAGTAACTAATAGGTTGAGGGGATATATAAAGCTATCATTTGCCCGGAATCGTGGTCTTTGCCTGGCATACTCCGGTGCCGCTTACCGCATCGCAACTTACAACGTTGCCTGCCCAGCCGTAGTTCTTCTTGCAGCTGCCCGTATCCGATTTCACGCAGGTGTCGTCCTTGCTGTTGCACCATGCCATCGCGTTCTGCGTTGTGGTCTTGCCGCAGCCCGTGCCCCATCCGCCGAACCCGGTCTGCAAATTGCATGTCGGTTTCGTTCCGCAGGCCACCCCGTTGTAGTTGATTGACGAGGGGTAGAGCTTTTTGTTCAACGTTATGGTGACAATCTTGTCTTTCGATATTACTGAAGCATCGGTGCCTCCCTGCCAGCAGCCGCTTCTTACGGTATAGGTGCCGTCCGAGACATAATTGCCTGAGCTCGGGTCCTTGCCGTTCCATGATGTGCTGCCGCTATAGTCGCACCCGTTTGTCAAACATAAGTTATTGCTAACCTGGCCTGTGATAATGCTGTCGGAACTGTCATAGATGCCGATTCCGGCCGCATATCCTTTTGCGCATTTTCCGCTCGACGAGGTGTAAACTATGTCCGCCACGCCGTCCCCGTTCGGCGAGAACGTCTGTGTTAGCAGGGCGTGCCCGCCGCTAACGGTCAGCTTGTTCATGGTATAAGTGGCGTAGCCCGTCGGGCCCGCAAAGTAAGAAATCAAAAATACGACGGCCGTTATGATTATTGCGATGAGCAGTTCTTTCATGAGTCCGTATAGCATTTTCATGTTTAAATCCTTTTCCTAGCATATTTTGGGAATGCGCTGGCCGACGAACATGGAAAAGTACGTCAGTGAGGTTAAGGCTTTCTTGGAAGAGGCGGGCGGCGAGGTTCTGGGCGTGTCCGTCAGCAAGCGCGCCCATCTTATGCTCGGTTCGAAAACCTACAAGAAGATGGATGTTGAGGCGGCCGGCTATGACGGTTCTGTTGAACTTAACAGGGTGCACAACCACGTCCGCGAGGCAAGTTTGTCGGTAAAGGCCTATTTTGACAGCCTTGACAAGGTTCCGCCCGCGCTCGATGTCGATGTTAACCTGTGCGAATCGCTTATGGAGCCCGATGACATAACCGTGAAGGCCGGGCTCGGGAAGAGGCACGGCTACGAAATGACGCTGGACATCCACGGAAGGGACGTAAACGTCTTCGGCAAGGAAGTCGGCGACGGTGACGACAGGGGATATGACGCCGAATGCGAGAAGCTTGCAAAGCTGATGAAGAAGCACGGCTTCGAGATGGCGATATTGCAGGGCTGATTGTACCGATTTCTGAAACGGCATGGCAAACGCTTAAAAGCCTTGACGGAGCAAAATTGCCTATGGACAACAACGAAGTTGTTGGGCAGCCCGAAAGCACTCGAGGTGCTTTCTGATGGCACAGAAGGAAGAGGCGCAGGGCGGGCCGTCGGGAATGGCGGGTCTTGTCCGCTATTACGAGGACGAGAAGTCGCTGATAAAGCTCAAGCCCGAGCACGTGATTTACGCGTGCGCCGGGATATTTGTTCTTGAAGTAATGCTGATGATTTTCGTGAAATGATTTAAGCGGCTGCCGCGAATCATTCTCATGAAGATACGTTTGGGCCCCGCGGGCATACCCGCTTCTGCGAAAGGAACCGACAGTATTGGCGGCGTGAAGCGTGTCAAAGAATTGGGCCTGCAAGCCATGGAGGTTGAATTTGTACGCGGCGTAAACATGACAGAGGAGACTGCCCGTGAATTGGGCAAGACCGCTAACCAACTAGATATTTCCCTCTCCGTGCACGCGCCGTATTACATAAATTTGCTTGCCAAGGAAAAAAAGACCTTGGAGGCAAGCAAGGAAAGGATACTCGCGTCGATGGAACGCGGCACCTGGATGGGCGCGACCGCCGCAGCCGTCCACGCTGGTTTTTACATGGGCAGGCCGCCCGAAAAATGCTATGGCATGATCAAGGAGCAGTGCGCGGATATCCTGAGGAAGGCAAATGACGGAGGGCTCGGTTGCTCATTGGCGCTGGAAACGGCCGGCAAACTCTCGAGTTTCGGGCGGGTCAGGGAGCTCGTGAAGCTCCATGCCGATTTGCCGGAAGTTATTCCCTGCATAGATTTTGCCCACGTTTTTGCCTGCAACAACGGTTTCATCGATTACAAGCTGGTGCTGGACAGGCTGGAGGCGGTCGGGATAAAAAAGGTCTACGGCCATTTTTCCGGCATATTGTATTCCGAGAAGGGCGAGAAAAGCCACGTCCCGCTGGGCGACAGCGGACCTTCCTTTCCTCCGTTGGCTGAAGAGTTGCTCGATAGGAAGCTTTCCGCGACATTGATTTGCGAGAGCCCGCTACTTGAGGCCGATGCCCTGGTAATGAAGAGGGCGTTCGAAAAGCTGGGCTACAGGTTTTGAACCCCTATATAATAGTATCGAATTGCCGTTTTGCCTTACTGGCATACGACAGGAGCATGGCGGCGGGAAATCCTTATAAATCAGCCCCTGCAAAATCTTCCCATGGTCATGGAACACGTTCATGCCGCCTGGACCGCCTACAAGAAGAACTTCAAGCCGCTCTTTGCCGCGCTCCTGCTTATTGTCCTGGTCGCCGGCGTGCTCGTTGTTGTAGATTTCTTTTGGCTGACTCCGCTTTTGAAAGAAGTGGCCGTGCAGTATACGCTGAGCGGCCAGATTGTCCTGCCGGAACTGGGGCTTACGGACCTGGCTTACGCGCTTGTTGCGGCGGCGTCGATAGTTCTGGGCTTCATCTTGCAGGGCGGTTACATCACCGTTTGCAGGGACGCCCTTAAGGGAAAGGCAAGCGCTTGGTCGATGTTTGGCGCAGTAAAGAAAAACTGGAAGACTTATCTCGGAATCGGTCTGCTGGTGTTCGCCGTGGAACTGATTCTCCTGCTGTTCATATTCGCGGCGCTGTTGGTAGGCAAATCCATGGGGTCCCAGATGCTGCTCGTGGCCGGTTTGATGATGTTGTGCTACATAGTCTTCATATTTGCCGCCCTTTCGCTGGTCTTTTCCTATCCTGCGGCGGTCGTGGACAACCTCGGAGCGGTTGAGGCCGTAAAAAGCAGTTATCGGACTGTAAGGCACAACCTGCTCGGCGTCATTGCGCTGATAATAATGCTCTATATTGTCGCGGCGGCGCTGGTCGTGGTGTCGCTCATAGTTCTGCTGCTCCTGGTCTCACTTCTGGTTTTCCTGGTTTCCTTCGTTTATCCCCTGTTTGATGTTTCCCTGATGGTAAGGTTTTATGTCGCCTTCTATGCCAGCCTGGTAGCCAGCCTGTCGGTGCTTTACCTGGGCATGGTTTCATTCTATACTGTGAATAGGAATCCGGCCAAGCCGGAGAAGAACGCGGTTAAAAGGAAAAAAACGGCTAAAACGAGAAAAAGGAGGTGAAAAAATATGGCTACAATCGAGTGGAAGAGTTTTGATGTGATGTCTGTTGGCAAGTTGATGGCGGCCTTGGGTGTTTTGATGGGCCTGATCATCGGTTTGCTTATAACTGCAATGGTGCTGATGCTCGGCAATGCGGCAACCGGCATAGGTATGGGTATATGGTCCGTGATATTATTCCCGATCGGTATGGGGCTGGGTGGCTTCATAGATGGAGTTATCATGGCCTTCATCTACAACATAGTTGCAGGCAAAGTTGGAGGAATAAAGATAAACTCGTAAGATTTTTCTTTTCTTTTTCTGTTTTATTTTAATACCCACTGTCAAGTATATTCAGGTGTATGGCGTTGGCGAGAATAACAGGAACAAGGAAGAACAAGCATGCGTTCACCGTTGAGGGCCCCCGCGCTTACACGGCCGCCGTCCTGAAGTCCTTTATCGGTCTGGGCCGCAGCCCCGCTGAGCGCGCTGCGTTCGGCCGCATGCTCCGTTTTGTCGAGATAGGGCGTTTCGACGAATATTCCGCCGTCGAGGGCAACATAGGCATCGTGAACAGCGAGGAAATTGCGCTGCTCAAGCTTGCCGGCTTTCTGGAGCGCGATTTGTCGTGGATGGACGCCGAGACGAAGGTCAGCGGAAAGCCCGCCTACATAAAAAGGGTCCGCGCCGCCTTTTCCGCGCTCGAGAAGGAGATAGGCTACAAGGGAAAATCCGGTGCGCTCGTTTCTCATCTCGTAAGGAAGGCGTCAAGGATTTACGGCTGGCCTTAAGTTGCTGGCGGCGAAGCCGACGGATTTGTCGCAAGTTCATGCTGTTGGAGACAGCAGTTTTTTGGGCGGCGTCTTCTTCTCATAGGCAAGCGCCACAAAGCCCATCAGCTGCGTTGCCAGCCCGACGTTGAATATGGAGAACCAGAGCAGGTAAGTGTTGTTGCTGTGCCAGGGCGCCCAGGCCATGTAGGATATGCCTATTATCGCGAAGCCCAGGGCGATTATCTTTAACGAGGAGAACCCGGTCACCGTGCCGTACTTGTAGAAGCAGTAGGCTATGGTCGCGCAGACCGGTATGAAAGCCAGGTAAAGGAACCCGTACATGGCCATGTCGATGTTGCCCAGCGTAAGCAAGGTATAGCCGAACCACGCGTATCCGAAAACTATCGTGGCCAGCGCGCCGATTATCCTCGATTTTTCGCTCTTGAATAGCACCTTTGAGATGCCGTAGAACATCCCGGCAGCCCACAGTATCATGACGCTGCGGAACGTGAAAAATATGGACGGGTCCTTGTAATCGGCCCAGGCCACGCCGAAGTTGCTGAGCAGCATGCCTATGAACGTTATCGAGAACAGCAGGTTGGAGACGCCCCAGATGAGCGTGGCTGTGTTCTTCTTCCCGCCTATGAACCACCGGTACAGCAAATACGCGCCGGTGGACACCAGCAGTATGGTCGCCGTGAGCGAAGGCGTAGCCGTTGCGGTCGCGTTGGCCGGCATGATGCTGGTCAGGGTGGGTTGGTATATTATGAGCACTATTCCGAGCAGGAACAGCACGGCTATCGCGGTCGTGTAGCCCTTGTTTTCATTGATGAAATCTGTTATTCCCATGTTCATCCCTAGTAGTCCTTTATCCACTCCTCAAGCCTTTTTTGCACCGTGGCGGATTTTCCGAACGTGTAGATGCCCACGAATTTCGAATACTCGTACGCCAGCTTTGCCGAGCAGATGGTTATCAGCAGGGCGAGTATGTGCCTGCGCAGCAGTATGGCCAGCGGCAGTTCAGCGCCTTCGAACATGGTGAGGCTTATCGTGGTTGAAAAGAACGCCACTATCAGTATCATCCAGAACGAGAGGTTCTTCAGGTCGCCTTCCGACAGCCTTCTGAAGGCGTTTATCATGGAAAGCACCGATATCCAGAGGATTACGGATTCAAACACCGTAAGCAGCGTGAATATCTCGTTTACCATGTTCAGAATTGCTTGGGGCGGTTTATAAAAGTTTTACGCTGTCAGAAATCGTATGTTCACGCTGTCAGCCGTTGGTCCGCCCAGTCCTTTACCTGGCCCGTGAGAACGTATTTTACCTGCCTCAGTTGCTCGAGGTTGCGCGTGCCTGCCAGCAGCATCGCGGACCTGAGTTCCCCTATTATCTGGTTCAGCTTTGCTTCCACGGCGTCCGCCGATTCCGTCGCGGGCTTAAGTAATGGTCGCGCTATGCCCGCCAGATTGGCTCCCATGGCCACCGCCTTGGCAGCATCGATGCCGTTCTGCAGCCCGCCCGAGCAGACCAGCGGCAGCCTTACCGCCTGCCGCACTTCCATCAATGAGCATATCGTAGGTATTCCCCAGTCGTGGAATGTCGCGCCGTTCCCGCCGCGTGCGGCCTCCACGAGCGCGAAGTTCGTCCCGCCGCAGCCCGACACGTCTATTGCGGCCGCGCCCGCCTGTTCTATCAGTTTTGCCGTCTCCGCTGAGATTCCGGCTCCGGTTTCCTTGACCAGTATCGGCAGCCCTGCCATTGCGCACGCTTCCTCCAGTGCGGCACGGCAGCCCTTCCATTGCTTGTCGCCTTCCGGCTGGCACATCTCCTGCAGCGGATTGAGGTGCAGCGCCAGCGCGTCCAGCCCTATTGAGCGAGCGGCTTCCATCTGCTTCTTTCCATAGCCTAAAGTGAACTGTATGAGCCCTATGTTGCCTATGACCAGCGTGGTGGGCGCCACGTCCCTTACATAATAGGTGTCAGAGAGTTCTGGCTTTTCTATCATCGCCCTTTGCGAGCCCAGCCCGAACGCGACCCCGCAGCGCTCCGCCGCCGTTGCCAGGTTCTTGTTTATCTTCTTGGCCTCCTCGCAGCCGCCAGTCATGGCGGATATCAGTATGGGAGCCTTCAGCTTCTTTCCCAAGAAAACGCAGGAGGTGTCGATTTCAGAATAGTTCAGTTCCGGAAGCGCCTTGTGGATTATCATGACCTGCTCGAAGCCCGGTTTCACGCCGTTCGTGACCTGGCCATCAAGGCATATCCGTATGTGCTCAGCCTTCCTGTTTTGCGTACCGTTGTTACTCATCAATTACCAGCTTTTGCATTGTCAGCCTATTGGCTGCCAGCGTCTGTTAGCAACAGCCGAACTTCGGGATATCGGGATATATAAAGCGGGCCATTCACTTCGGCAATAGACGAACTTCGCTTATTGCTGATTTTATTCATCCGCGGGGACGGGTTAAAACTCCGACAAATTGAAGTCCTTTAGATACTCCACTTCGTCTCCGTTCAGCATCAGGAAGCCGCGTTCCTTAAGCACCTGGAGCATCCTTTTCAGGTAGGGCGAATCGTCCTTCATGACCAGCGTTTTTTCCAGCATCTGCCGCGTGGGCGGGTCCTCCCTGTTTAGCTTGGCGAGTTCCACTATGTACCGCGCGGTCCAGTTGTCGACGTAGTCCCTTTCCTTTATCTCGTATTTTTTTACTCCTTGCCCTTCAAACATGCTTACGATGTCCTTCACGGCGTCGCTAATCTTGGAAGGGTCGTGCACCATTATCTCCACTTCCGTCCAGTCGCCCTGCCCTTCCACGTGGTCCAGGCACCATTCCACCTTTCCCTTTTTGTAGGTTTCCCTGCACCCCCTTATTACACAGTTGAGGCCACTGAACCTCCTGAAAGCGTTGATGGCGAACTCCGGCTTCCCTTTGCTTTCGCCCACGCTGGCCTGGGTCTCGAACACTTCGGAGTTGCCCGGTTCAAGTATCTCCTTTATTGTGATGGTGCCCGTTTCCGGGCTTTCGTCCTTTTCCGGAGGCGGATACGTGCGCAGCGCTTTCCTAACCCTTATCCGCGGCTCAAGGCTCACGTACGTGTCCTTTATCGGGTTGTAGGTCTTCGCCTTCTCAAATCCTTGGGGCGGTGTGATGTGCCCCTTGGTCCTACGTTCTATTTCGTATGCAGGTCCGTCGCTTTCTCCGCTCATTTTTTATCACCTGCCGCAAAGAAGCGCGCCGACCGATTTATAAAACCGCTGTGCCGCGTAAGCTGATTGACGAAGAAAAGGCGATTGACGATTTGTCCGTCAATGGACGATTTTTCCGGTGCGTTTGCAGAACAGCGCGACGTCCGCTTCCCTGTGGACCCTGACGTCGTTTATTATTTTTCCGTCCAGGACTTCCAGTCCGCATCTTTCCGCTATCTCGGTTTCTTCCTCGATGGCCTTCGCGGCCTCGTACGCGGGAAGCCCTTTCCAGTTCGGCCCGCTGAAGCACGGTACCGAATAAAGTATCAGTCCGCCGATTTTTGCCGCTTCCGCGATTTTGGCTATCGGGACCGGCAGGTCGTCATCGTCCGTTTCGCCGTTGAGCAGGCGGCCGTAATCCTCGAAGCTCATTATGGGCGCCACGTCCAGCGCCGTGACAAGGTCGTAACCGTGCGGCTGCTCCGTTTTTTCCGTTTTGTAGCCCCTCGTCCAGTCGACATAGTAGTGGTCGCCTTGCTTGATCATAGCGCCCTTTTTCAGCTTCAGGCGGAAAAAACTTGCGTCGGGCCGCCCGAGGTCGTATGCGTCGCCCGTTATGGCGGTCCCCCTTTTCAGCTGGCCTTCGGCCAGTGCATAGCACAGCGCCCTCCGGTTCTTGTCAAGGCCCTCTATTTTCGCGTTATTGTAGAGGTTCCTCAGCCGCCTGGTAAGCCGCCCGCAGCCGCACCCCACGTCAAGGATCGTCGTCGGTTGGAGATTGAGTTCGGCAAGCCATCCTTTCAGGCCGTCCGCCTTGGCCTGCTGCGATTTGTAGAACTCGTTGCAGTATTTTTTCAAGCCTTCACCGTTGTGCCGATGCTGTCGCCGAGCAGCGCCCCTTTAAGGACGCCGGGCTTGGTCGCGTTGATTATCTTGGAAGAATAGCCCTTGTCCGCGAGCTTGAGCAGCTCCTCGATCTTGTCGAGCATGCCGCCTGTCACGTCCGTCCCCCTGCTGCCGCCGAGGAACTTCCTTATTTCCGGGAAGTTGGCGCGCGTTATGAGCGGTATGAGCTTCGCGTCCTTGTCCTTGAACGGGTCCGCCGTGAAAACGCCGTCAACTTCGCCCGCTATTATTATTTTTTCCGGTTTGAACGTCTTTGAAATGTGGTTGATAAGCTTTTCGGTTGAGACGATCGTGCAGCCCTTCTTTTTGTCAAAAACAACATCACCGTACGTGACGGGTACGAGGCCCGCTTCCAGCGCCCTTTTCATGGTTTCCAGCGGCCAGTCCTCTATCACGTCGTCGTTTGTGACGCAGGAGCCCGAAGGCGGGATGCTTATCGCGTTCTCGCCCGCCTCTATGAGCGCGGAAATCATCATGCGGTTCAGCCTTGCCGCCGCATCGTGTACTGCCGTTATTCCGCGGCCGCTACGCTCGTTTATCATGCCCTTGTGGGTCTGGTATTCCGTTGCGGCCGTGTGCGGGAAGCTGCCCCCGCCGTGGCCTATGATTATGTCCATATCCCGCTCCTGCCGCGCTGCGTGTATTTCCGCGGCCAGGCGCTTTATCGTGTCGTGCCTGGCTGTAAATGGGCGTGATTTGTCCGTTATCACGGATCCGCCCAGTTTCAGTATGATCAACGGTTTCATAGAAAGAAAGGTTGTCACGCAAGTTTTTTAAGCCTATCAGAGCAGTGCTCGGAAATTGCCGTATTTCAGACCCTTGAGCAGCTTCAGTTTTGCCATTTCCGCCTTCGTGATCCATTTGCATTCGTCATGCGCGGCCGAAAGCTTGATTTTTCCGTCCGTTTTCACCAGGTAGAAAACGCGTATGAAGTGCCAGACCTTCTGGTGGAAGTATTCTATGTTGCCGGACGAAACGCCGAGGAGTTTTGCTTTTTTGACGCGCAGGCCCGTTTCTTCTCGCAACTCCCGCGCCAGTGCCTTTTCGGGCGTTTCGCCTGTTTCTATGCCCCCTTCGGGGAACTGCCACATGCCCGCGTAAACCTTGTTCCTGTTGCTCCGCTTCAGCATGAGAATTTTGCCGTTCTTTTTGATTATTGCGGTTGCCATTACGCGCTGGTTGAGCATCAGAGTTCCCTTTTCACCACAAAGTCGACGGCCGCCCGCAGGCCCTCTTTTGCGGATCCCTCCTTCAGGAAGGAGAAGCGCGTGTCGAATATGCGCTGCGCCTGAGCCGCAAACTCGAGCGATTTACGTTTGCCGTACTCGAGGCTGCCGTATTTTTTCATCAAGGTTAATATGTAATCAACGTCTTTCTGCGACTTTTCTTCTCTGGTCCTGCTGTAAATGGACTTGATCAGCTCGCGTTCGTCACGGGAGCAGTGAGATATTAGGTGTACAAGCATCAGCGTGCGTTTTCCTTCCAGTATGTCCCCGCCTATCTCCTTTCCATACTTCTTGGGGTCCGCCATGAGGTTGAGCAAATCGTCCTGTATCTGGAAGGCGCGTCCGAAGGGCAGCCCGAACTCGTCTAGGAGTTTGAGTTTGGCTTGGTCGGCGCCCGCAATCATGGCCCCGAATCTCATCGGCCCGGTTATCGTATAGAGGCCCGTTTTTGTGTCAACTATCTTGTAATAGTCCTCTTCCGTCATTCCCAGCGTTTTGTCTTCCACCCAGCGCATCTCGATTGCCTGGCCTTCCGCCGTCGTGAGGAGCACCCGATAGAACTCGTTCAGTATCTTGAAGGCGAGCTCGTCGCCGAGCACTTCCTTGTTATCGGCCAGAATCTTCCACATTATCATGTGCAGCGCATCGCCCGCGTTCATCGCCTGCTCGATTCCGACCATCTTGTGCAGGCACGGCTTTCCCCTGCGTTCGTCCGACTTGTCCTCTATGTCGTCGTGTATCAGTATCCAGTTCTGGCTGGCCTCCATCGCGGCCGCCGTCCGAACCGCCTTTTTAGGGTCGCCGCCGAACGCTTCGCACGACAGAAGGACGAGCCCGGCGCGCAAATACTTGCCGCCCCGCGCGGGATAGTCGCGCACCATGTCGTAGAAGAACTTCGGTTCCCTGTCCGGAAGATAGCGCTGCAGTTCCGGCCATATAAGCGCTTTCTTTCCCTCCAGCACTTTCATTATGTCCGTAACCATACGCCCTCAATTGTGGCGCACCCTTTTAAACTTTTAAGCTTCCCTACGGCAATTAGTGAACATGAAGTTGCGAGTTGTTCGTGAAGGCAAAATCAGGCTGAAAATACCGGTCGAGAAGACCTACGACGCCGCCGTTTTCTTCAATCCCGAAGCCGAGCTCCAGCGCGACGTCTCCGTTTCGGCGTTGCAGGTCTGGGCGAGCGCAAACAAGCAGACTACCGTTCTGGACGCGCTGTCTGCCAGCGGCGCAAGAGGGCTCCGTTACGCAAAAGAGGTCAAGGGAATCGGGATTGTAACGTTGAACGACAAAAATCCGTTGGCTGTCAAGCTGATTAAGCAAAATATCGCGCTCAACAGGTGCAAGAAGTGCAAGGCAAAACTTGCCGACGCCAACGTTCTCATGCGCAACAACGTCTTTCACGTGATAGACATCGATCCGTTCGGCCCGCCCGTGCAGTTCCTGGACAGCGCAGCCCGCTCCATCTTTCATAAGGGCTTTGTGGCAGTTACGGCAACTGATACCGCACCGTTGTCGGGAACGTATCCCGCCGCCTGCTTCAGGAAATACGGAATAAAGACAATCAAGGGGACCGATTATTACGCCGAACTCGGGTTGAGGATACTCATTTCGCACATAATTCTTACATTTGCCCGCTGGGACCGCGCGTACGTGCCAATACTCTCGCACCAGACAGCCCATTACTTCCGCACTTACGGCCGAATTGGAAAGGCGTCCGAAATAGAAGCGTTGCTGCACCAGTTCGGTTTCGTTATGCATTGCCCGAAATGCGGAAACAGGAAGTTCGGCAAGAGCGAAACCGTTTGTGACCGTTGCGGCTCCCCTTACCTGATAGCCGGTCCGCTTTATTTGGGACCGATTTCCGAAAAGGCGTTCTGCGAGAAAGTGCTGTCGGACTTGAGCGAGCGGACGTTCAAGCAGAAGAGCGCGGAAATGAGGCTGCTCGGCCTGCTCATTGAGGAATCGGAGCTGCCGCCGTTCTATTACGACATCCATTACGTGGCGAAAAAACAGCATCTTCAGATACCGAAAACCGATGTATTGGTTAAAAAATTGCGTTCAAAGGGCTTCTCGGTCGGTCATACGCATTTTTGCGATACTGCCGTCAAGACAAACGCGTCATTCGGAGAATTCGTTGAAATTTTGAAGTGATTATTTAGAAGCTTCCACTAGGCCGACGATATCGTCCAGTCTTTTCAGTTCGGTTTTCAAGATATCAATGCTCGTCGGCCTTTTCATGCTTTCAAAGAAGCTTTTCGAACCTTCTACAATTTTTTCATAACCTTTCAATTGATATTGTGCTCTAATGCGCTGTTTTCTACTCACACCATGGGCAGTTTCCTTGCCGAGGTCCATTGCCAGTATGTGCATCATGTAATCGCGCACTGTTTTTGGCGCATTTCGTTCTCTTTTCCACTTTATTGCAAGACGAGCGCAGTTGGTGACTTCCGATTCATGATGGGCGTTCATGCTTTTTTTAACAATTTCAATGGTGGGCCGCGTGTCTGCACACCAATCCACGATGCGTTCGTCGTAATCATGAACCACACCAGGCGGCCAGCCGCTTATGAGTCCGTTCTCCACGGCCGTTTTGAATCCCAATTTCTTTCCTTTCTCTGCTTCCATCAGTCCAGACTGAATGGATACGATACTATTCTCGCCGGAATACCGGAAATCTTTTATGTGTGCTATCTCGTGATGGAGCGCAAACAAAAGATCGGGGTTCTTTCTTACGTAATTATCAGTTAAAACAATGAACGGTGCTTCAGGAGGGAATATTCCGGGAGCGCCTGCCCCGATGCCCTCATAATATTCCTGATTCGGGAGATACATTTTGTATTCCGACAGCATCTGCGCCGAAATGGATTTGAAATCCCCGTAAAGGATCCTTATCGGCACTGGTATGTCCATTTCTCTCTGGAAATAGTTTGCCTGGCTCTGCAGTTTTTCTCTCAAACTGGCATCTTTAGGTAACGGTTGGAATTTCATGTAAATCAAAAAGAAATCAGCACTCGATGGAGCTTCCGTAGACCGCTTGCGTGTGCCTGTGTGGCTCATAAGCGGCTTTTCGCGCAGACCTTTCCGTGTAATCCTGGTTTCCTGCCGCAAAAGTGATTGAATAAGGTCCCTTTGAGTTGTTTTCGTTCCCGCACATGATTTTCACCTAAAATACCATTGCAGTTATCCTGCGCTTCTTGTGGGCGCCGTTCCCGTTCCTGCCCTTGTGCTTGCGCGCGGATATGATGCCTCCCCTTGTTCGGCTGAACTTCCTTTTATAGATTTCGCACGAGCCCACCTTGGGCCAGTAGCATTGCACGCCAAGGCATTGTCCGCCCATTCCCTGCTGGTAGAAGCATTTCTTTACGACGTCGCCCTTGCGTATGACAGTCGGGCGCTTCGGTTCAAGACGTCCGTATCCGAAGTCAATGGGCGAGCGCGACATCGGCTCGGGCCATTTCCTTATCACTGGCGCCGGATAGCCCGGAACGCCGATTTTGGGTTTGAGAGAAGGCATCAAAACACCTAGATTGTCTCCGCGTTGTCTGCTTCCTTTACGAGCGGTTTCCAACCTTTCGCATAAATGCAGTCGATTTCGCCAAGGTCGCACTTCGCTTTCGGCTGGCCCTTTATCCTTTTCAGGTACGGGCAGCCCAAAATTTCAATCGGCTCGTTGTTTTCGTTGATCTTGAGAAGAACTTCGGCCATGCTGTCGGGTCCTCTGCGGCTGTTGTATTCCACACATCTGATTTTTATTACGGTATTTCCCATTAAATCTCCTCCGTTAAATTAATCACATCTTAGTAATTATTACTTGGTTGAACCGCCATATAAAGGTATCACTTTAAAGGGGTGACTTTAAATACATTAAAAACAGCCTTCTTTGTATGTCAGGAAGGCAGGAATGGAGGGGCAGGCTGAAGAACATCCGCAATAAAACCAGGAAGAACGGCGCAAGCGCCTACGTTGAAAAATACGAGAAAAACGAAGGTCCAATAGTCGTAAGGAACGGCGACGGAATGACTCGTTATCTGAATAGCCTCACGACCGATTACGATGATTCTATGCGCATAGTGCTTGCCGAAGTGGAGAAGAACAACGCATTGAGGGTCTGCGTGCAATCGGACGAGTCGCACGTCGTCTATTCGAAGGTCTATCTGGCCCCGCTGCCCGAGCTTGGCGGGAAGGAATACTTCCTCAATTTCGGCGAATTTACTTACAAGGACAAGCCCGTCATGGCCTTTGCCGCGGACTTTTTCGGGCTTCTCGGCTTCGAGACCTATAAAAAGTATTACCTTCTCTCGCCCGACGACGAAAGTTTTACCCGCGAAGAGCAGCTTATTTTTGACGGCCTTGCCGAGCTGGTTACAATGGACGGCTATACAGTTCCTGCGAACCCGCTCGGCGGAGACCTTTGGGACGTGAAAAGGGGCTTTGAAGCTGTAAACAAGGACTACGAGAAAAAAGGACTTCCTGTGCGGCGCAACCTTATCCTATTGCCGATGGAAGAGTGAGATCTTTTTCAAATCCGTCAGCGTCAGCGTAAAGACCCTTTTCTTGGTCAAATCATCCGGCATGTCGGCCCTGGCGTGCTCGGCTTTGAATGCCGCCCCGACGGTCTTTCTCTTGTGCCTGAAGAGCCCGTCCACTGTATTCCAGAATTTCGCGTCCGCTGGAAATGGTTGGCCGTGCGGCGTCAGCTTGATGATTGTTGCCGATACTTTCGGCGCGGGCCTGAACGCTCCAGGTTTCAGCTCGCCGACCTTTTGGGCGTCGCAATAATAGTCGCACTTCACGGTCAGTTTTGAGTAGTCCTTCTCGCCCGGCTTTGCGAGCAGCCGCGCCGCGAATTCCTTCTGCAGTATCAGCACGGCCGTCTTGCGCGCCTCGAAGATCCTCTCAAGAAGCGGGCTCGATATCTCGAACGGCACGTTGGAAATTATCTTGTCAAAGCGCGGCCAGTCTATCTCGAGTATGTCCGCGTTTATGATTTCAACGTTCTTGGCAAAAAAGCCTTCAAGCGCCTCGGCCAGAATGGTGTCCTTCTCGACCGCTACGACATGCCGCGCCCTGGCGGCCAATTCCTTGGTTATCAGCCCCCTTCCGGGCCCGATTTCCAGAACGGTGTCGCTTTTTGTTATCTGCGCCGCCTCGCACATCTTGGCGGCTATCTTCAGGTCGTAAAGAAAGTGCTGGCCGAGCTTTTTTCCCATTGAATTACCTTTATATGTTTTGTGCTGTCGATATTCCGTTATGGAAAAATTTACGCACGGGGAGCTTAAGAGTTTGATTTACGGCGCCGTGCCTCCCAGCGGATCCAGGAAAAAGGTCTATACCGCCGATTTTGCGATGGGACTGGACATCCCCTACAAGGACTGCGAAAAGGCCGTCCGCTGCCTTGTCAGGGCGGGGCTTGTCGTCTACAGTGAAAAGTAGCGCATGGCCGGAAAAAAAGGCTCAGTAGCGTCTTCCGTACTCTTCCTCGTGCCGCGGCGGTCCCACCGCGAACAGGCGGTAGCGTTCGTTCTCGTTCTCTATTTCCATCAGTATCCGCTTGACTATCATCCCCACCGGGTCCGGCAGGAGCTTTACTCTGTCTTTGAGGTCGTCAAAAGACTTGAACGGCCCCTTCTTCCGTTCGGCTATTATGTCCCACATGTGCTTCTTTCCTATCCCCGGCAGCAGCTCAAGGCTGTGGAGCCTTGTGGACAGCGGCTGCGACTTGCTGTAGAACTCAACATATTTGGGCTCGTTTTCCTTCACTATTTTTTCCACTATGAACGGCAGCTCCGACTTAGCCATGGTGGTGAGCTCGTTGGCTGCGATGCGGCGCTTTATCCTTTCCACTTCCTTGCGTTCGCTCTCGCCTATGTAGATCTTGTCGCCCGTCTTGACGGCGACGTTGAACTTTATCACGACCTCGAGCAGCCCGAAGTAGTTGATTCCAAGAACTTGGGCGAGCGCCTCCGGCTTTCCGGCGGCCCTGCCTTTCGGAAGGAAGTCTAATACTATCGCGTTTTCATCCTTGTAGAACATTCAATCAGCTCAGGAGTATTTCTTGACCGTTTCAAGAATTTTTGCTATCTCTTCTTCTTTGAGGCTGAATTTCTCGCGCGCGAATATCAGCCTTAGTTCGTCCTGGTTTTGGGGCATCACGTTCACAAGCGTGGCCAGCGTTTCTCCGCTCATCTTGACGGTGGCATTCAGGTCCTCCACCATCTTCTTCGCCTCTGAGGGCTTCAGCCTGGTGAATTTCTTGAGATGCTCGGCTGCCAGTTTCTGCTCGTATCCGAGCTCCTTGCCCTTTTCCCTTTTTTCCAGTATCTCCTTGGCTTCGGCCATGGGTATCGGTTTTATTGCAATTACTTTCATGATGTTCACCAATCGTTCATTGTGAAAGTGTGTTGACGCTTCTGTATCCCGAAGTCAACTTCACTTTCATTGTTATCTCCTGGAAAGCATAGTCTGGCAGACTTTAAAAACGCTATTGGTACATGTGCTTCTTCTGCTTCGTTTTGCCGCGCTGCACTATCTTGTGGGAGCGCGCGCACGACGGGCAGACGTACATTTTCTGCGAGAACGTGTGTATGTATGCCGGATCGACCTGCTGCAGTATCGTCGGGTCCGTTATCCTGAATCCCCTGAACTTCGTGAACGTCTTGTAGCGGGGCACTTGCCGTCCGCAATAGCCGCAGACGACGACGCTCTCATGACCTCGGATGTTCGAGTGCTCGTACTTCCGTGTGTAAGGGGCTCCTGATACTGGCATGTTGATTCACCTAGGATTAATCCTGTGTTATAGGTTTTAAAGCTTGTCGGATTAGCCCTTGACCACGCCTATCGGCACCTGCCGGGCGACCATCTTCGCGATGCCCGTCTCATGACTTACCCTAGCGACTTCGTCGATGTCCTTGTAAGCGCCGGGCGCCTCCTCGGCTATTCCCTGCCAGCTCGCGCCGCGCACCAGTATTCCGCGGCTCGCAAGCTCCTTCTGCAGGGTCTCGCCCTTCCATCTGCTCAGCGCTTCGTGCCTGCTCATCTGGCGGCCCGCCCCGTGGGCGGTGGAGCCGAACGTTTCCTTCATTCCCTGGGCGGTGCCCGCCAATACGTAGGAGGCCGTTCCCATGGAACCGGGAAGAAGTACCGGCTGTCCGTACGGCCTGTAATCCGCCGGTATCTCGGGGTGGTGCGGCGGGAATGCCCGCGTCCCTCCCTTACGATGAACGTAACACTTTACTTTACGGCCGTCTACTTCGTGTTCCTCGACCTTGCAGATGTTGTGCGCCACGTCGTAGACGATGTTCATGCCCATATCCTCAGCCGGCCGCTTGAACACCTTCTCAAAGCTTTCGCGCACCCAGTGGACTATCATTTGCCTGTTCGCCCAGGCAAAGTTGGCCGCGCAGCCCATCCCCAATAGGTAGCGCCGTGCCGTTTCCGTTCCTGCGGGCGCGTATATCAGCTCGCGGTCGGGCAGCTTTGCGACGATGTCCTTGAACTCGCGCTCCATTTCCTTCAGGAAGTCCGAGCAGACCTGATGTCCCAATCCGCGCGAGCCCGTGTGTATCATTATTACGATCTGGTCCTTGTCGCGTATCCCGAACGCCTTCGCTGTTTCCGGGTTGAATATTTTGTCCACTTTCTGTATTTCCAGGAAATGGTTTCCGGATCCCAGCGAGCCCTGCTGCGGCACGCCTCTGCTTTTGGCTTCCTTGGAAACGATGGACGGATCGGCCTCGAGACGGCCGTTCGATTCGAGGTGCGCCAGGTCGTTCTTCCAGCCGTAACCCTTCTCTACCGCCCAGGCCGCGCCCCTTTCCAGCAAATCGTCCAGCTCCGGCCGCGTCAGCTTCACTTTTCCTTCGGAGCCCAGTCCTGACGGCACGTTCTTGAACATTGCCTCCAGTACGTCCTTGAGTTTGGGCGTGATGTCCTTGACCGTAAGATTGGTGGTAATCAGCCGTACGCCGCAGTTTATGTCGTATCCGATTCCGCCCGGAGAAATCCCGCCTTCCTTGAAGTCAAGAGCAGCTACTCCGCCTATCGGGAAGCCGTAGCCCTCGTGCCCGTCCGGCAGGACTATGGCGTGCTCGTAGATGCCGGGCAGCGTCGCTACGCCCGCCGCCTGCTTGAGCGTCCTGTCCAGCTTCATCCTTTCCAGCAGCTTCTCGCTGGCGAATATCCTTGCCGGCACCTTCATGTTCGGTATCGTTCCTACGGGCACTTCCCAGCGGAATTCGTCTATTTTTTTGAGCTCCATGTCATCACTAGATGTCTACCAGTACCCGTACGTATTTCTTCTTATCCTTTTCGCCTATCTCCATCTCGTGGTACGTTACCGCCTTCACCACCGTTCTGTCCGTGTGTTTTTTTGAGTCGAACCTCTCGCCCCGTGCAACCGCCGTCAGCCTGCATTCGCCCACGCCTTCCGTTATTTTCTCGACCTTTATTTCGGAGAACACGAGGTTCTTGGCGTCCTTCAGTATCAGGAACTTCTCTAGGAAATCGTAGAGCAGCGCCTTCATGTCCTGTCCTTTGGCGCTTATCTTCTCCTCCTGCTTCGGCGCCACCTTGGCCGTGTTCGTCATTACTTCCTGCATGGCGAGCGCCGCGTTCGCGAACGCCTTCTCGTAGGTCTTTCCGTAGGCCTCGAAGATGGTGTCCGCCGTGTGCTCGAAAAATTTGAACTTTTCCCCTTCCATACGGAGAAATTGCTGCTGTCTTTTATAACCTTTATCGAGAGGACTTTCGAGTCCTCGAGACGCAAAGATGCCGGGCATCTTTGCAGTTGCAAGTTCATGCCGATCGTCTTTAGCCGCCGTCCGAAGGACGGCTTTGTCGCAAGTTCAAGCTGTTGGAATTCGTCCCTTTTTAAGTTTCACGGTTGTAAACACAGGCATGGCACTGATAATAATGACCGGCCGCTCCGCCGCAGGCAAAAGCGCAATTGCGGCCGTTCTGGCCAAGAAGCTCGGTGCGGTGGTGCTGAGCACGGACGAGGCCAGGCAGGAGATACTGGGAAAATACAGCTTTGCCGAGAGCGAGCGCGAAAAAGTGACCGCTGCGGTCTACGGCGAGCTGTTCAGGCGCGCGAAAAAAGCGCTCGCCGAAAAGAAGAGCGTCATATTGGACGGGACGTTCTATTCGGCGGCGTTGCGGCGCGAGGCCAGGAAGCTTGACGGCAGTTCTTTCCTTGTTTTTGTGAAATGCTCCCCGGAAAAGAGGTGCGAGCGCATGTTCAAGGAGGGGCTTCCAGAGGCCGTTTACGAGGAGCCACAGGATGCGGACGTTACCGTGGATACGGAAAAGCTGTCCGTTAGCGAGTGCGCGGAGCGGGTGCTTTCCGCGCTGAAGGTTTGATTTCATGCACGAGCACGAGAAGAAGCCCGAAATGACGCTCATAGTGGACGGCGACGACTGCCTCTGGAAGGCGCCCATTGACGGCTATCTTTTTCCGCGCATGATAATAGCCAAGTACCTTTCCATGCGCGAGTTCAAGTGCCCGGAAAAGGACCCTCCGAAGAACTACCAGGCCAGGAAGGTCTACGAGGCGGTCCAGCCCAAAAAGGATTCCAAGATTTACAAATGGCTCGTGGAGCTGAAAAAGCAGAAGTACGGCCCCAGGGACATGACGCCGTCAAAGGTCTTTGAGGACATGCTCAGGAGCGGGACTGTTGGTTCCAGGAACACGCTCATGAAGGAGGAGGGCGTCTATGAGCTTTTTCTTGACATTACCGAAAGGGATACCATGCAGATGCTGCCAAGCTATAACGAATATCTCTTGGAGCGCGGCAAGCAGGTCAGGGAAATACTCGAGCTTTACGACGAGAGGTGCCTCTATACGTCCGCCACCAGGGAAAGGGCGCTGAAGACGCTCACTTACATGGGCATAAACGACCTTTTCGATGAAATGGTCACGACTGAGGACAATCTTCCGAAATCCGAGCCCGAGAACTTCAGGAAAATATCGAAGAGGATGGGTCACGGCGTCATATTCGTGGACGACTGCGTTGCCTATGTGCTGGCCGCGCAAAAGGCCGGTCTCAGGGCGTTCCACAGCTCCGAATACTGCTCCCCGCTCGTGCAGAAATTGTGCGACGAGGAGAAGCTGTCCTGCATAAGCTCGTTCTCCCAGCTGGAGCCCTTTGCCGTGTCCAAGGACAAGTCGGAAAATAAGGAAAAGCACAAGAAGCGCCTCTTCAGGAAGCTGAAGAGGAAATTGTTCGGAAATTAGTACTCGTGAAGGATAGTTAACTTTAAATAACTTGTTCACGATTTAAACTGACAGGGAGTTTAATGGTAGAGAACGAAATGAACTCGGAACAGACTGATGTGCTCAAGACGCTCGGGCTTACGGAATACGAGGCCAAGGCCTACATAACGCTTCTGAAATACGGCACCCTGACCGCGGAAAAGATCTCCAAGCTGGGCAGGATACCGCTGCCCAGGGTCTATGACACGATAAGCGAGCTCCAGAAGAAGGGTTTTGTCCTTATCGGCCAGACCAGGCCCAAGCGCTTCAAGCCCGTCTCCCCTGACAAGGCCATAGGCATGTTCATGGAGTTCAGGCGCAAGCAGACGGCCGGCGAGCTGGAGAACATCAAGGGCCGCGCGCAGGACGCCGTGAAGGCGCTGAAGGGCGTGGAGAGCCTGCCGACCCAGCAGGAGGGGTTCAACGTCTGGTCAATGGAAAGGCGCGGGAACCTGACCAGCTTCCTGATGGAGAACGAGAAGCGCGCCAAGGAGGAGATACTGTCCTTCTCGGGCGACATGTCCTGGATACGCGAGCTTGGCCCCACACTGAAGGACGCGATAAGGCGCGGCGTCAAGGTCAAGATACTCGTTCACGAGCCCAAGGGGCAGAAGAGCGTGCTTGAAAACATAAGATTGGCGAAAAAGATAGGCTGCGACGTCAAGACGGGCTTCGGGGGCATGCTGCGCGGCCAGATAGTGGACGGGAAGATAGCCCTGCTGGCCACGAAAACGACGGAGAAGGGCGTCAACCCGATAGAGAGCGGCGAGCCGGGCACGGACTCGAACAAGAAGTACGAGCTCATGATAATGGACAATCCCGCGGTGGTCAAGACCTTCAGGGAGTACTTCTTCTTCTGGTGGAAGGAAGCCGCAAAGAAATGATCAGTACTTTTCCAGCACTTTCTTCGTCATCTGCTCGTTCTTTTGGTCTTTCTTCCTGTCGTTGATATAATTGAGTATCCATTCGGTCGCCTTTTCCCAGCCGTAGATTATCACTCCGTTGAACTTCTTGTGCATTTGCGGCTCCTCGGCCTGCGTCTTGGTGTCATTGTAGAAGTCCCTGCAGATGAAGAATGCCCAGGGCTTTTCCTTGTACGGCTTTGACTTGTCTTCCGGATAGTCCGTCTCGTGTTTCTTGATTATTATCAGCAGTTCCTGGTACGTGGGCTCCTCCCTGTCCTTGAGCCTCTTCAGCGCGGCCTGCGGCAGCCCGGTCTTGTCGCTCAGTTCCTTCAGGTCCGGGGTCTTCTCGAATATCTTGTCCACGTAGCTCTTCCATTCCTCCGTGCAGAGCTCCCATGTGGTTCCGGCCCCGAACTTCTCGCCTTCGTCATAATTGTATACGCGTACGTTGGCTTCGACAAGTTTCTTGGCCGAGCGCACCCCGTGCGGCCTTCCGTCCTTCTCGACCGCCCTCATCAATACGTCCGCTTCCCCGCCCCTTGCGGCCTGCTTCTCGAAGGCCTTTATCCTGTCCTTTCCGGCCTGCCTGTAGGCTGGCTTGTAGGCGTCCGAAACCGTGTTGGCGTCGCCAAGTATGTCGTAATCGTTGGTTATCTGCGCGTATCTCCAGGAGCGGCTTATGCATTCGTCCATGTTCCTGTTGAACGCGACCTTGGCCTCTATGTTGGTCTCTTCAACCTCCTTGTCGGTGGCGCCGTTCTTTATGTTGAACGATTTGCTCCTGCTTACGTCGAAGCCGAGCTTCTCGAAACCACTCTCGATGTTTTTGTAGAAAGTGCTGACCACTCTCGAGACGTCCTGCGGCCCCTTGTATTCCATCCCGTGGAGTTGTGCCACGTGGGTCAGGAACTCTTCGAACTGAACCTCGTTCGCGAACATGACTTGCTCGGCTATCGTAAGCTCCTTGTTCTTGATGAGCTTTCCCCACACTTCCCCGATGTCTGTTGCTGGCATGTTATTCAATTCCATCCGTTCGGGCAATCCATAGTGGCTCCGTAAACCTTTTATTCCTTCTGCATCAGGCGCCGAACCTATCTGCTTGCCGCCTGCTCTTATAGTTGCGAAACCGCAAACGGCGTCTGCCGTATGCCCTTTCCACTTTACTACTCTAGCCGAGTAAACTTTAAATAGGCTGCGGGACACTATAATAGTAAGGAGTGGAGCCCTTTCTTCCGCATTTGCGGTAGGGCAAGGGCGTCCAGTGGTTTAATAACACGGTAATAATATGGAACGCGGCAAGAAAGTGATGTTCGTTTCGCATGCTTTGCTTAATCAGAACGCTATGGCCAAGGGGAAGGAGCGCTCGGCCGGCGTGATAAAAGAAGTGGTGGAACTCCTGGCAGAAGCCGGGGTCGGCATCGTTCAGATACCATGCCCCGAGCTGGACGCGTTCGGCCTCGATCGTGCCCCAAAATCTAAGGACGCATTGGACACCAAGCCTTTCCGCGCGTCCTGCCGCAAGCTGGCTTGCACCGTTCTCGAGCAGATAGAGATGTATCTCAAGAAGAACTATAACGTGGTGGGCGTGCTGGGCGTGGAATTCTCGCCCACTTGGGCGGTCCATCAGGTGGAGAACGGTTCGCGCAATACGCCGGGAAAGGGCATATTCATAGAGGAGCTCGAGGACGAGATGAGGAAGAAGAGGTTCCAGGTGCCCATCATAGGGGTCAACCTGAACAACATGTTCTCCTCCTCAGAGAAGCTGCAGGCGCTGCTGAATTCCAATTAATCGGTGAAAAAATTGATAAATGACTTCGACGAGGCCAAGAACGAGCTGTCAGCTGGCAGCGACTGGCTAATCAAGGAAAAGAAGAAGTGCAAGTAAGTGCCTTCCAAAGGAAGCGCACCCTTTTCTCTAACAGTACTGCGTCAGATTTTCCTTTTTTTTTAACGCCAAACAGATAGCGAGTCCGTTTCCGGCGTGCAGCAGATATTTACATCTCTTCCAGCGTCTCTATCCCTAGGAGCTTGAGCCCGTCGTCCAGGACCGTCTTTACTGCGTCGACAAGCTTCAGTCTTGCCAGCCGCTGGCCTTCCGTTTTGGCCTTGAGCACCGGCACGTTCTGGTAGAAGCTGTTGAACGTATCTGCCAGCTCCAGCAGGTATGTCGTCAGCTCGTTTGGCGCGCAGTCCTTTGCGGACTTTTCTATTGTCGAGGGATAGCGCGCTAGCAGCTTCAGCAGCTTTGTTTCGGCGGCTTCGGTCAGGAACTTCGCGTCGAACTTCTTTGTCTCGCTTTTAGTTGAAGTCGCCGCAGGCGACTTAGGGGTTGGCGTTGCCTTCTTCAGCACGGAGCCCGCCCGAGTGCTCGTGTATTGCAGGTACGGCCCGCTCCGCCCCTCAAAATTAAGCGCCTGCTCCCAGTCGAACCTTATTTGCCTGTGGTTTTCAAGCGCCAGCATCTCGAACTTTATCGCGGCGGCCGCTATCTTCTTCGCGACCGTCCCCTTGTCCTTGAGGTCCGGGTTCTTCCTGCCGATTATCTCGAGCGCCTGCTTTATCGTTTCGTCGCGCAGGTCCTCGTACGTTATGACGTTGCCGAGCCTGGACGCCATCTTTCCTTCCTTGAGCATGACCAGCCCGTGCGACAGGTGGTAAGAGCGTTCCTCGGGATACAGGCCGAGCACGCCGAACGCCTTGAACAGCTGCTTGAAGTAGAGGTTCTGTTCCGAGCCGACCACGTAAATCATCCTGTCGAACTTGAATTCCCTCTTCTTCAGCTGCAGCAGGCCCACGTCTTTCGTCGAGTAGAGCGCGGTGCCGTCGCTCTTGAGGAGAAGGAACACGCCGAGCCCGTACTTTTCCAAGTTGAGCACGACCGCCCCCTCGCTCTTTTCGAGCTTGCCTTCCTTGAGGAGCTTGAGTATCAGTGCTTTGCCCGGTCCGTCGCATTCGCTCTCCATGAAGAACCTGTCCACCTTGACGTCAAGCTCCTTCGCTATCGCCTTCAGGTCGTCTATGCAAAGGTCCCTGAACTTCTCCCACAGCGGCAGCAGCTCCTTGTCGCGGCTGTCCAGCCGCTTGTTGAACTCTATTACCTGCTCTTCGTATTCGGGCTTCTCCTCGGCCTTTTTGCACGCGCTCGCATAGATATCGCCGACCCAGCGCGTGAAGTTCTCCGTCGGTATTTCTCCTTTGTAGAAGTTCTTGTAGAACCACAGCCACTTGGCGATGTGCGTCCCGACGTCGCCGTTGAACGACACGGGAATCGTTTTTTTCCCGCGCTTTTCCAGTATCCTTCTCATTGATTCGCCGAGCACGGCGTTCCGCACGTGGCCGATGTGGAACGATTTGTACGGGTTGGCCTGGAACACGTCCATTATGACGGTCTCGCTTTCGTTGCCGCTCCCGTAGCTGTTGTTTATTGATTTCAGGAGATCGTTGCCGTTTTTCGACCAGTCGATGTAAAAATTGACGTACGGCCCAACAGCCTTAACTTCTTTTATGCCGTCGACCTTTGCGCTTTTTGCGATGTCCTTCGCTATTTGCGCGGGATTTTTCCTTTCCTTCTTTGCCAGGTCGAAGCACGGATAGGCGAAGTCGCCGAAGCCCTCCTGGTCCGGTTCCTCGATGTCTTCAACCGCGCAATCGATTGCTTTCGCTATGTCGGATTTTATCGCCCGCATTTCTGGCATGAGAAGAATAGAGCCTCGCCGCTTATATTTATTCTTTTGGACCAGAATAGGCGTATGTTGCTGGACGTTCCCTATCAGCCGGAACCCGTCGACCTTGACGAGCGCGCCCAAATGATAGCCGAACTTCATTTTGACAAAAAATACGGCGCGCCCTACTGGATAAGATATCAGGAAAAGAACAACGTCAATCTCGAAAAGATCGACACCTGGAAGCAGCTCCTGGAAATTCCGCCCCAGCCCGAGGCCGCGCTCCAGCCCGTGTGGGACGGACGGGAATATGTTTGCAACCCGCAGCCCGACGTCCTGCTGCCGAAAAAAGTGAAGAGGGATGCCGTGCTTTATCAGTCCCAGTCTTCGGGCTCCACGCAGAAGCCGAAGAAATGCATCTGGAGCCGCGAGAGCCTGGAAGAGTCGCTTGACCAGTCCAATTATTATCTGAACCAAATGGACGTGCCGAACGGCGTTGACTGGCTTGTAGTCGGCCCTGCCACTCTGTACCAGACTTACATGGAGAAGCTCGCGCATAGTCGCTTTTCCAATCCGTATTATTTCGTTTCCGTGCCCACGGAAGGAATAAAGCCGATTTTCGCAAAGCCCGTTGACGAGCTCGAAGAGGGGCCCAAATACTACCGCAAGAAAATAACCGAGGATTCCGTTAGCGGCGTGAAGGCGTATCTCGAGGGCGAGAACAACGTCAAGGTCATGATCGCGTTGCCTTTCAACATAGACGACTTCGTCGACATTCCGGAGATGCAGAACCTTGATACCATATTGTTCGTGGGCTTCGGCATGAACGGTGACAAGGTAAAGGAGTGGAAGAAGGCGTTCCCGAAAGCCAATATCCTCGGCTTCTACACTCATTACATGAACGCCACCGCGCCTTACGTACCGTGCGAGGGGCACCTTGATTATTATGCTGCCGAGCCGCTCGTGCATTTCGACGTTGCGGAGTACGATGAAAAGAGGCCCGATGAGGTGAACGTGGTAAAGACGGGCGAGCGCGGGCGCATTTGTTTCACCCGCGCGGGAAACGACATCTTCTGGCGCCAGTGGGAGGACGCTGCCACACGAATAGCTCCGTGCGAGCTGTTCCCTTGGGACGGCGTGCGCGATATAGATAGGTTTATACAGATGAAATCCGAGTGATGCGCGCTCACTTCTTAGATAGCAGTTCCTTGTACTTGAGGGCTATCGGGTTGGTCTTGAGTGCCTCGTTTATCCCGTCGGGGAACATCGGCGCGGGCAATGCTGCCATCGGTGCGGGCTCTCCTTTGAGGCTTTTCCATATCGGTTCGCCCCATTCGCAGGCCTCTATCAGGTCCTTGGTGTTCTTGCCGTAGGACGGGTCCGCCATCGTCCATTTTCCTCCGACGAACACTTCCGCCGCCACATGCGGTATCTCGGCGTCAAGGTCCTTTCGCTTGACCTTCAGCCGTCCTGTCACTAGCACGTAGCGCGCAGGTATTCCTGCCGCGCGGGACAATGCCACGAACACGTTGTTCTTGTCCGCGCACTCCGCCTGCATGGGCTTCCTTGCCAGCACCCCTTTCGCTCCGACCACGGGCACTATCTGCCAATCTATGTTGTCACGCACCCAGCTGAAAACCGCCTTTGCGGCCGCGGCGCCTTTCTTCGCCCCGACTATTTCCTTGGCCAAAGCCTTGATTTTCGGGTCGTTGCTCTCCGCGAGCGGCGCGGGTTTCAGGTACATAGCGTCTGGAGTCTCCATATCTTTATATCGCACTTTTCGGCTTATAAAACTCATGACCAACGGCGCGGAATATAACATAGAGAGCGTCATCTCTAAGCTCGGGGAGATAAGGAAGCACGGCACCAGGGACTCCAAAAGCATCAAGTATACGATCCGTATGGCCCGAAAGGCCGACGCGGAAGCGCTTGCGGACCTTTACAAGGAGGCCTTCCCGCAGTATCCCTACAAGGAGCTGCACGATTCCGCCTACCATGCCGAACCCCCTTCTAATATAGTGCGCGTGGTCGCGGAAACGGACAAGAAAATGGCCGGCGCGGCCGCCCTCGAGATAGACGCGGCCTGCCTGCTTGCCGAGATTGAACAAGTTGCGACCCGCGAGGAATGGCGCTCAAAGGGCATAGCGCGCACCCTGGTTAGCGAATGCGTGAAGATAGGCGAGGAGATAGGACTTGAAAAGCTCTACGCGCACGTTCGCACGCGCGAGCCTTCCGCGCAGACGCTTTTCCTGCACGAAGGCTTTGAGCCAGTCGCCCTATTAATGGGGCATTTCATAGTCTATCACGACCCGCCCGTGCGCGAGAACATGATCTACATGGAAAAATTCCTCAACGGCGGGGAAAAGCGCATCGACACCGAGAACAATGTGGACAAGAACACCACTAGAAGGATATTCCTCAAGTACATGCAGGCGCACTACATTCTCAACGTGGAAGATAAGCTTATTTAGCCGCTTCTCCAAACGGTAATTATGAGGGACCCGCACAGTTTTTTCCTGAAATTAATAGAGGACGGCCAGTTCCGCATAACCGACGACGGCCATGCAATGCTTTTCGGCGAGTTCGTCGTGCTGATGCCCGCGGGGGTGTACATCAAGCTTTTCGAGCTCCTCAAGAAGGAGCTTGGCGAGAAAAAGGCCTGGGAGACGATAGGGGAGCTCGGCGAGTTCCAGATGAAGGCCGCGATAGCCCGTTACAAGGAGCGCTTCAATCTGCAGCAGGCCCAGAGCACGAAGATACTTGATTTCATGATGGAGATACTGAACATCCTCGGCTGGGGCTCCGGAACGCTCGTGGTCGATGCGAAAAACAGGGCCGCCAAGATAACCATGAAGAACAGCATGCTGCCGAAAAAGTGCCTGGCATTTTACGGCAAGCAAAGCAAGGGGGCGGTGGACTATTTCGTGCTGGGCTGGATGAAGGCGCTGTTCGAGGCCTATTTCGGAGCGCCCGTCGAAGCGAAGGAAACATTGTGCGCGGCGAAGGGAGACCCTTATTGCGAGTTTGTCGTCAAGGCGAAGAAAAAGAAATGAATCAGAGGCTCAGCCCTTTCTCGGCAGGCAGGACTTCTATCCCGTTCTTCGTTATCCTGAAAGGATGCACGTCCGACGAGTGCGCGGTCCGCCTCATCTTTTTGATGTGCACGCTCTTGTCGTAGTCCGAGCCCGACAGCCCGAGGCTGTGAAGGACTATCACGCCGTCCGTTATGTATTCCTCGACGCCGAAGCGCGTTATCATCCGCCCCTCTTCCGGGGCTTCCGCCGTTATCACGACCGTCGCGCCCGTCTTCTTCAGCGCGCTAAGCACCATGAAGAGCTGCTTCCGCACCTCGAACGGGCTCTTGAAATAGAGTCCGAGAACGGACGTTGAGTCGATGGCCACGCGCTGGTATCCGTTCGCCTTTATGTGGTCGAGGAAGCCGCGCGCTATGTTGGTGACCTCGAACGGGTCCTCGTATTTTATTATGAGCTGGCCGTTGTCTATGTATTTCTTGAGGTCCCAGCCGAACCGCGCCACGTCGTTGATTATGTCCTCAGCCGACTCCTCCAGCGTTATGTAGAAGCATTTTTCCCCGCGTTTCAGGCCTTCCATCAGATATTGGCAGCAGAATATGGTTTTTCCGGTTCCTGTGGAGCCCGCAACAAGCGCGGTGCTGCCTTTTACGAAACCGCCTTCCATCAGCTTGTCCAGCCCGCTTACGCCGGACGGTATCCTTTCGATTTCCTTTACAGCGCCCTTTGCCGCTTTTGCTTTGGATTTTTTCGGCATAACTCTCATTTCTTTTCCAAGTATATAAAACGCTATTTCAGCGCGGCGAACACTTCCTCGTGCGGATACGCCACTATTCCTTCCTTCGGCACTATGTTGAAAGGTATCACGCGCCTCTCGTGTTTCCCGCCGCGCAGCTTGACTATCTCAACGGCGTTGACCCGCAGGTTGTCGCGCCTTATGTTGTAGAGCGCTATTATCCCGTCCGCAAGGAATTCCTCCACGCCCGTGGAGCTGTACATGTCCGGCAGCTTCTCCGTCTCCGTTATGAGGAATGAAGTGGCACCGAGCTTTTCCAGCATGCGGAACAGCTGCGAGATGTAGGCGCGGTAGCTCTCCTCCTTTCCGACGAAGCCTGCTGCCACCGCCGTCAGCGAGTCGAGGCAGATGCGGTCGGGCTTGAACCCGGCGGGTATCAGGCCCGGCACGCCCTCGAATTCTATCATCAGTTCTCCGCGCGCCTTTGCGAGGAGCGCCTCGACGGAGCGCGCTATCTCGAAGGCGTCAAGCCGCTTGATTATGAGAAGTCCGCCCTTTATCCACGGTTCCGGTTCCCAGCCGAAGTCCCTCATGTGCTGGATTAGGTGCTCCTCGCTTTCCTCGAAGCTAAGGTACAGGCACTTTTCGCCCTTGGAGCAGCCGTAGGCCAGCATCTGCAGGCACATTATGGTCTTGCCCGAGCCCGCTCCGCCCGCAATGAGCATTGACGAGCCCTTGGGTATTCCCTTCTCGAACAGGTCGTCCAGTCCCTGGATGCCCGTCTTTACCCAGCCCCTGGGCTCCTTGCCGTCCTTTTTTATTTCGATTGCTTTGAGCTGCCTGCTTATTTTCTTGGCTTCAGTGACCGTGTGGAGGCTTATGGGCCGCCTGTGCTCGTGTTCCGGAAGGAAATCCGCCGTCCCTTTTTTCGTCCCGAAAATGCGCGACAGAAGACCGGGCTTCGGTTCCGCTGTGGCTTTAGCCGCCTTTTTCTCCGGCTTGTGACGTTTGGCGTGGACGGGTTTCCTTTTCATGGCCATACACATTATTGTCTTCTCTTATAAAAAGCATTCGCGGCATTCCGCTTGCGAATATGTCCTCTTATTTTTGCGGGGGCGGTTCCTGCGACCTGGAACCTTATGATGGCCTTCGTGTGCGCTACGTTTTCCCATAGCAGCAGCCCCGCCAGTGTTCCCAGCCCGCCGGCCAGGCAGGCCGCCGCGGTCAGGTCCGCCAGCGCCGAAAGATTTGACGTTCCGCTGAGCGTCCACAGCATTGACGGCAGGAACGCGGCCGCAACAAATGAGCCTGTCGCGGGGCTGATTCTGCCCTTGAGCAGGCAGAGCAGCTCGAACACCGCTCCTGCCCCCATGAAAAGCAGGAGCTTGTATGCTCCCGGTCCGGCCACGCTTGCGCCGTTTATTAACAATAATCCCGCCGCGAACGCGGTGAGCAGGCCGCTTCCTTTTTTTTGCGTCAGCGCGGCCGAAAGGTAAAGGAAGAACGCCGTGAGAAAAAAAGTCAGCAGGAAGAAGCTGTCATATGCCGCCGTCAGCGTTGCGGCCGCCGCCCACGCGGCGGCCAGTAAAAGGCAGGCCAACGCGTCGGCAAGTCTCATCGCTTCGCCCTCTTCAGCAGTTCCAATTGCCTGTTTGCATCGGCCATCTGGCGGCGGTAGTTCTGCATCATGGCGGCGTATTCGTTCCTGCCAATATCGCCGTCCACGAAGTGGCGCTTTTGCGCCTCCTTCATCAGCTTGAGCAGGTTCTCTTTCCTTGCCTTCAGTCCGGCTACCTTCCTTTTTCCGGATTTTTTGAGGTAGTCCTTGCTGACGTAGTAGGCCGCCGCTATGATTGCTGCAGCCGCGACGAGCAGTTCGGGCCAATGCGCGACCGCGAACAAACGAAGCGCCTCGCCCTGCGCGGCCACGTTCGCGGGTCCTGCCTTGGATTGTGCGTCCTCCACCAGGCTCCTCGCGTTGAGCGCGTATTCCTCCGCGCTCTTGAAGTCTTCCCTCTGGTACGC
>Ga0209777_10000627_pt1 | contig 56549 bp, 43 predicted proteins | sample FrelakmetHBP12HB_FD_187147 | JGI IMG/M metagenome (GOLD analysis project Ga0209777, IMG submission 187147) | Freshwater lake sediment microbial communities from the University of Notre Dame, USA, for methane emissions studies -HBP12 HB (SPAdes)... | ecosystem: Environmental > Aquatic >...
GCGATGATGTCGGGACGGGACTCGAACAACCGGCGCAGCCTAGGCAGTGCGGAAAGGGGGTTGCTCAGGTAGTCAAGCCGGAATTCAAGCAGTGAGTTCTCGCGCACCAGACCTTCGGCGCGCTCCGCCATCTCCGCTGCGTCTTTGCTGGCCACTGCCACGCACATGCGGGGTAATCTCATGCGCAGGGTGCGGGCGGCGATGTTCATATTCGGTGCAATCATTTCCGGGGGAATGGTACAGACCGTGTTCTCCGGTTGCAACCACTCCGTGAACTTTTTCCCGCGGTCACGCTTCTTTGGTACCTTGACAGTCACTCTTCTGTCCCTTGGTTACCTTGACCCTTGTCCCGCTGTTTGTTAGGGTTCGGGGGAGATTCCCCTGTGAAAGACGTGTGCCACATTGCGACCGGAAGGTTACCATGTAGTATACACGGAGGTGCCATGAAACGCCTGCCACTGATTGTGTTCCTACCTCTGGCCGTAGCCCTGGCCTTCGCTCAGAAGATCGAGCTGCTGCAGGAACCCAACGCGCCCCCAATGCCCAAGGGGCCGAGCGCCCTGCAGCTCTATTGTGGCGGCTTTATCGAGCACAGGAACCTGCCGCGCGACAAATACATCATCGGCGCCGCGGACTCACCACATGCAACGCGCTACGGCAGGAATGACACTGTTTATCTTGCCGGCAAGGGCTACCAGGTGGGCGAGCGCTACCTGGTGGTGCGGGAGGTTCACGACCCCAATCACCAGGAGATGTGGCCGCACCAAGGCAGGCGGCTGGCTTCACTCGGGCACCTGTACCAGGAGCTCGGTTTCCTGGTGATCACGCACGTCGGCGACCACGCAACCATCTCCAGCTTCACATTCCCGTGCGACACTGCCGTCCCCGGCGACTTCCTCATTCCGTTCGAGCCGAGGGAAATCCTCTACTTCCGGACCGACGACACCGGCTTCCGCGAGTTTGACTACAAGACCAAGGGCCCGCGCGGCGAGATCGTACTGGGCAAGGAGTTCGACTCCATGCTCGGCCGCGGCTCGATCGCTTACATCAACCTCGGATCCAAGCAGGGACTCAAGCCGGGCGACTATCTCATCGTCACGCGCAGCTACAGCCCGAGAGACATGATCCCGGTGGACACGGTATCGCTGCACGCTAAGACCCGCGAGGACACCCAAACGAACGCGCCGAGCGTGAGCACACGCAACCTGGATAACATGCCGCGCCGCGGCATCGGCGAGGTGATGGTGACGAACGTCACGCCGGATACGGCCACCGTGATCATCATCAAGTCGCTGGCGGAGATCCAGCTGGGTGACAGCGTGCAGTTGGAGGTTCCGCAGCAGTAGGTCTTCCTGAATGTCTCTAGGTCTCGCCGAAGACCTCGGCGGTGAAGGCTTCGATGCGCGCGCCGTTCTGCCAGGCGTCGCCGGGCAGGCCGGCCTTGCGGCAGGTTTCCTGCAGAAACTCCTCGCGCGAGAGGCTGTACTCGGTGGCGACCTGGGGCAGCAGCAGCCCGCGCCGCCCGTGCTGCGACAGGAGCAGGCCGTGCACTCCCACCTGCACGTCCTCGGCGGCAATCTCCGCAAGCGGAGACATCACGCTGATCTCGATCTGCAACTCGGGCAGCTCTTCGGGGCGCACTGGCTGGAAGCGCGGATCTTCGAAGGCCGCGGCCTGCGCCGTCTCGATCACCGTCTGGTAGAGGGGCTTGCGCGCCTCCACGTAGCCGATGCAGCCGCGCAGCTTGCCCTGCCGGTGCAGCGTGGTGAACGCGCCACGGAGCTCGGCGAGATGCGGGCTTTGCGGCCCGGCTTCAAACCGCTGGCCCCGCAGCGACGAGGCGATGGCCTGGCGCGCCAGCTTCAGCAGTTCTGTCCGCTCGACGTCAGAGTACTCGGCCATGGGCTTCTTTCTCCGGCCTACGGCTTCAACTGCGTTTCGGGAACGTCACGGTCCTTGCGCCGCTTGAGCACGAACGCCCTGCGCTTGCGGCTGCGCTGCGACTGATGGTCAATCTTCGACCAGAAGGCCCAGAAATAATCCCCCGCGGAAAACAGGGACACCGCCACCATGAACCAGATGGAAGTCACGGCGATGACGTGCACCGGAAAGATGTACCACCCCACGGGCCAGTAATCCCAGCGATGCGCCAGCAGCACGGCGACCACGCTGACGATCTGCACGTTCATCTTGAACTTGCCGATCTCGCTGGCTTCGATGGCAAACCCCTCCTGCGCGGCGATGGCGCGTAGCCCGGTGACGAGAAATTCGCGGCCGATGATGATGACCGCCACCCAGGCGCTCACGATCCTGGGCGCGAACTGCACCAGCGCGATGTAGGCGGCAGAGACCATCAGCTTGTCGGCGAGGGGATCGAGCAACATGCCGAGGGTGGTGACCTGGCCGCGCTTGCGCGCCAGATAGCCATCGAGGCCGTCGGTGATGGAAGCAAAGATGAACACCGCCGAGGCCAGCAGCTCCTGCTCGCCGTGCGCGCCGTGGAACATGCGGCTGGAGAGGATCCACAGGAAGACGGGTATGCAGAAGATGCGCACGCTCGTGATGGAATTCGGCAGATTCACCGGCAGCGTCTCAGTTTGCTTGCCCTGCGGGTATGGCTGTAGTTCGGAGCCGATTATGCGCCCCCAGGCAAGAGAAATCAATGGAATGGGAGCTGCGTAGGACGATGTTGATTTTCGAATTGTCGAATTTGAGGATTTTCGAATATCAACTGACCCACTCAAGCCAACGGCCGGCTCGACTGTATCGCTAATCCAGAATCCTTCATGGTGTTGTGGGAGGAGGCGCCGGAACAACCGATATACCGATGCTGCCGTCCTCGATGGGCTCTCTTGTTTGAAGTGTCAGTTCATATTTCTTGTACGGAAAGGACCCGGACGATGTCACCATCTGGCCGGTTTTCATGAGTGCAAGCTCGCGAGAAAGAAGGGGCCCTCTCAGGCCGGACAACTGTAATGCATCGCCTCCTGGCGAGGGGAACTTAACGAGTACTTCCACCTTGGTTTGATATGCGTTCTCTAATGGCGTACTTGGGTGGAAGGTAACGCCCCCGATGGCAGGCGGGGGCGCGGCATTGACGTTGACGGTGTTCGCGTTCCCTGCGACCGCTATGCCACCGTTCGAAGCAGTGGCGGTATTGTCTCCGATCAGCACGACGGTGGTGCCGCCGTTGCTCGCGGAAGCGGTACCCTGTGACGGTACGTGGCCTCTGGCGTTCCGGGCGCCTGGTGTTACCTTGCCCTGCGCCTCGGGATGATTTGGGCGGGCGGGGCGGACGTCTTCCGGCTTGTCCTCAGGCGGGGCCGCCCTCTGGAGTGGTGCCCCAGTCATAGCGCTGGTCTCTGGCTTCCGAAATTGGTGGCCCACCAAAATCCAGCCACCGCCAGTGCTAATGGCGCCCACGAGGGCACCCAGCATCATCACGACCACTAACGAGCCAGTAGGGTGAGGAACCCCAAAATAGGCGTACGCGGCCTTGAACCACTCCATCATAGCGTCCTCCAATCAGTGACACACGCTCACCTCTCGCGCAAAGTGTACCGCCCAGGCCTGGCGTAGGGAAAGAATTCTGGAAACGGGGGGGCACGGTGTGACAAATGGTGAGGGCGGCCGACGCGGCCGCCCTTTCGTGCCTATGCAAACCGCTTACGCGTAGATGCCGCGCTGGCGGATGGTGTAGGCCACGCGGTCAATGGCCAGCATGTAGGCGGCGATGCGGTTGTTGACCTTGTGCTTCTCAGCGTAGGCGATCACGTCGTCGAACGAGCTGTCCATGATGTTCTGCAGCCGCTCGTTGACCTCGCTCTCCTTCCAGAAGTAGCCCTGGCGGTCCTGCACCCACTCGAAGTAGCTGGTGGTGACGCCGCCGGCGTTGGCGAGGATGTCGGGAATGACGAAGACGCCCTTGCCGGTGAGGATCTCGTCGGCCGCGACGGTGGTCGGCCCGTTGGCGCCCTCCACCAGGATCTTCGCCTTCACTTTGTCCGCGTTCTGCGAAGTGATGACGTTCTCGGTGGCGGCGGGGATGAGGACTTCGCAGTCGGTGAGGAGCAGCTCGGCGGAGGCCGCCTTCTCCGCGCCCGCGAAGCCGTGGATGTTTCCCTGCTTCTCGCGGTGCGCGACCAGAGCGTTAATGTCCATGCCCTTGGCGTTGTACAGGCCGCCGTCCCACTCGGCGATGCCGACGATCTTGTAGCCCGCCTGGTACATGAGCTGCGCGGCGTTCAGGCCCACGTTGCCGAAGCCCTGCACGACGACGCGGGTCGTATCCGGCTTCATGCCGAGCTTCTTCAGCGCCTTGTCGGCGCTGAACATCACGCCGCGGCCGGTGGCTTCGCGACGTCCGCGCGAGCCGCCGATGTTCACCGGCTTGCCCGTGACCACGGCGGTCACGGTCTGGCGCATGTGCATGGAGTAGGTGTCCATCATCCAGGCCATCACCTGCTCGTTGGTGTTCACGTCGGGCGCGGGCACATCCTTTTCGGGGCCGATGAATTCGATCAACTCGGAGGTGTAGCGGCGCGTCATGCGCTCTAGCTCGCCGCGCGACATCTGCTTGGGATCGCAGATGATGCCGCCCTTGGCGCCGCCGAAGGGGATGTTCACCACGGCGCACTTCCAGGTCATCCAGGCGGCCAGGGCGCGCACCTCGTCCAGATTGACGTCAGGGGAGAAGCGAACGCCGCCCTTGGCCGGGCCGCGGGCAATGGAGTGCTGCACGCGATAGCCGGTGAAGACCTCGATGCGGCCGTCGTCCATCTGGACGGGGATGTTGACCGTGATCTCGCGGCTGGGCTTGCTTAGAATCTTCCACATGCCGCGATCGAGATTGAGTTTCTGCGCGGCGAAATCGAAGCGCGCCGCCTGCGCTTCCCAGGGGTTGGTTTCACTCTGGTACTGGACTGCAGTTGTCATGATTTCCTCGTTTGAGTGCTGCGCCGGCGCGTCACCCGCGCCTACGTCACAAACTCGGTAGTATAAGCAGCGCGCGGCGGGCGCGGCAAGTTTAGCCGCGGATTTCTATGAGTACTGGACCTTGCGGTCGCCCCTCACGATGCGGCCGATGGTGTAGCCCTTTTCCCCGGCGCGGTCGAGCAGGGTCTGCACGCGCTTGAACTTCTTGGACGAGACCACGAGCACCATGCCGATGCCCATGTTGAAGGTGCGCATCATCTCCGCCTGCTCGATGTTGCCGATCTTCTGCAGGTGCTCAAAGATGGGCAGCACCGGCCAGGTGCCGAGCTCCACCACCGCGCCCACGCCCTTGGGCAGCACGCGCGGCAGGTTCTCCGTAATGCCCCCGCCGGTGATGTGGGCCATGGCGTTGACCGCCCCAGCATCCACCAGGCGGCGGACCACCGGCCAGTAGCTCTTGTGCAGCTTGAGGAGCTCGTTGCCGACCTTGCCCTTGATCTCGTTGACGTAGGTCTCCGGCGTGTATTTCGCTACGGAGAACAGCAGCTTGCGCGCCAGTGAGTAGCCGTTGGTGTGCAGTCCCGTGGAGGGCAGGCCGATGAGGACGTCGCCGGCCTGAACCGCCTTGCCGGTGACGATGCGGTCGCGGTCCACGGCACCGAGGATGAAGCCCGCCAGATCGTATTCGCCGTCGGGATAGAAACCCGGCATCTCGGCAGTCTCGCCGCCGATGAGGGCACAGCCGTTGTGCTTGCAGGCGTCGGCCACGCCGCTGACGATCTTTTCGGCGACGGCGGACTCCAGCTTGCCAACCGCCAGGTAATCCATGAAGAAGAGCGGCACTGCGCCCTGCACGGCAATGTCGTTGACGCAGTGGTTCACCAGGTCCGCGCCCACGGTGTGGTGCACGCCCATCTGGAATGCGATCTTCAGCTTGGTGCCTACGCCGTCCACGCTGCTGACCAGGACGGGGTCCTTGAACTTCCGCTTATCCACTTGGAAGAGGCCGCCGAACCCGCCGATCTCGCTGAGAACGCAGCGGTTGAAGGTGCGGTGGGCGAGATACTTGATCCGCTGCTTGGTGCGGTTCGCCTGGTCGATATCGACGCCGGCCTCGGCGTATGTGAAGTGTTTCGCTTCCATGGTGTGCGCCACTTGCTGTGCTAGAAGACCTGGAGGAGACCGCTCGTTGCGATTGTAGCATCGAAGGCCGCCGGCCCCTTGTGACGCCGCGTCAGCTTGGCGGCACAGCCTTCAACGGTCCCGGGGCCGCTCAATTCATTCCGCACATTCCACTGCCGCAGCTTCCGCCGGGCAGTCCACAGGGGGCCTTCGCCGCATTGGAGGTGGCGCCGCCGCTGTGCACCGAAAACGTGGAGAGCTGCTGCTCGAGCTCGCCGCCGTGGCATTGGGGACACTCAGCGCTCTTGTTGCCAAGAACAATCGCCTCGAACTTCTTGCCACACTGCTTGCACCGGTACTCAAAAATCGGCATTGCCATGAACTCCATTGGGACACGGGAAGATGCGCCCGTGGGTGGTGAGTTGGTACATTCATTATAGATGACCGGGCCGACACCATCCTTGGCGGTGCAGCTTTCGCAGCGTGGATTCAAGCCGCGACGCTGGCTCGCCAATGCTCATCTCCAGACCATCGCGGGCAACTTCCAGCGGCGTGACAATCTGTTGCCGGAACCCGAAGAGCGCCTCTTCCCTGTCGCTCCTGAGGTGCAGGTGCTGTGCCTTTGCCATTGGCAGCGGGAGCGGCGGCAGCGCCCGACGGTGGTGATTGTGCACGGGCTCGAGGGCTCCGCGCGCTCCACGTACGTCGTCGGCACCAGCAGCCTGGCCTGGCAACGGGGATGGAACGTGGTGCGCATGAACATCCGCAGTTGCGGCGGTACGGAACGCTACTGCCACACGCTCTATAACTCCGGGCTCTCGGCTGACGTGCGCGCGCTGGCGGGCCTGCTCACTGGCGCAGAAGGCCTGCCGCAGATCATGCTGGTGGGTTTCTCCATGGGCGGCAACCAGGTGCTGAAGGCGATGGCCGAATGGGGGAGGGAATCTCCGCCGCAAGTGATGGCCGCGGCAGCCATCTCGCCCTCGGCAGATCTTTCACTCTGCGCCGACCGCATTCACCGTCCATCGAATTACGTCTATGAGTGGTGGTTTCTCCACAGCCTGATCCGCAGCCTGAAGCGCAAGGCCAGGCTCTTCCCCACGCGTATCCAAGTGCCGACCTGGTGGAAGATCACGAGCATTCGTGCGTTCGATGAGCTGGTGACGGCGCCGCAGTTCGGCTTTCTGGGTGCTGAAGACTATTACACACGGGCGAGCTCGAGCCGCCTTCTGGAGCACATTGCGCGGCCGACAATGGTCATCCATGCGCTCGACGATCCTTTCGTGGAACTTTCTGCCGCGACGGAAGCGAAGCTGCACGCAAATCCGTGGATTACCTACCGGCGATGCCGGCACGGCGGCCACTGCGCCTTCCTCGAAGATACTGAAGGCCCCGGCGATGCCGGACGCTGGGCTGAGAAGCGTGCGGTGGAGTTCCTTGCGCATGCGCTGGGCGAGGTGTAAGCGTGGATGCCGACTGGAGCGTGGAGCTGACGGCCGAGGATGAGACGCTTGAGATGCCCTGGCGCACGCCCGACAGCTCTGCGGAGTGGCTCGACCTGCGCGCGCACCCCGAAGCGGCGGAGGGGCTGCCCGAGTGCCGCGCATATCCGGAACTGGCGGAGGTGCTGCGGCGGCTGAACGGGACGGCCTCTGGCCTGGCCTCTGCCAAGTGCGACCTCTTTGGCGCGGAGCGTACCGGCGAGGCGCAGGAGATACACGGGGCGTGGCGATTCGGCAGCTATGTTGACTTCCTATTCAGCGGCGTTGGGGCGAGGTTCTCTTTGGCGCCGCGCAACTTCGACTTCGCGGTGCACGAGGGCTTTGCACGCTCCTTCGCCCAGCGACTGGATTCTGGACGGACTCTTGGCAACGCTTCGGAGAGAATCAAAGACGCCGAGCTGGAGAAGATCAACGGCGACGCGGAGATCATCGTGCGGCGCTGCTGGTATGCTGCGACCACCGAGCGCGAGCAAACGCCAACGAGCGGCTTCTATTTCACGCTCTACCTGTTTGGCTTCGGCGAGGATGCGTCCACAGCGAGGCAGGAATGGGTGCGCACGCTACCGCCGGTCATCAACCTGCTGCTCGGGTTGACGAGTGAGCTACCGGCGGTGCCGCCTGCCGAGGCTGGCCGGAAGTAAGCTAGAATTAGGGCTGCGCGGAACAGACACCCGCGCCCCAGTGGGAGCGTAGCTCAGGCGGATAGAGCATCTGCCTTCTAAGCAGAGGGTCGAAGGTTCGAGTCCTTCCGCTCCTACCATGCCTTCCCTTCCTTCACCGCGACGCAAACATGGCCCACTCCGCCAGAAGCGGGCGGGTCACACCCGCTGGTGATGAGCTACACTGACTTGCCGGAGAATGGCTCCATAGATTAGCAGCACAGACCAGGTCGCAGAAGTGCGGGTAGAGTCCGGCGGATTCCCGTCGTGCCTGCAGTGTATCGCGAGATCCGGTCCTAAGGATGGCGCCGATTGAAGCGACTCAGCGAACTGTTGCCGCGGCTCACCCCGGGGCAATTCCTCGCCATCATCGTGCTGGCACTCGTCATCCTGAGCTGTGCAAACCTCCTATTCTCTACCCTGCGCTACGAATTCGGACTGGGCTATGTCTCACCCATCACAGGCCCCTCCGCTACCGGACTCGACGACAGGTTCGCCGACCTGGTCAAGATGAGTCTCTCGTACCGGCCATTTGTATCCAGCATCAAGACTTCTACGCTGTCGTCCTGGCCTGATATCTTTCGGCGCTACTATCTCGTTCCCAGCTATGGAGGCAAGGAGGCACTCGCTTCCGGGAAGAAGGTCACGCACTTCCACGTGCCGCCGCTGATGACACTGCAGTTCCTGGCAAGCGCGAGTCTGATCAACTACACGCAGAGTGCCGCGTTGGATCTCGTCGTTTTCTTCGGTCTGTACCTTGCGACGGTTCAATGCACGCTCATGATCGGCGTTCCCGCAGGTCTGCGAGGGTGGAAGGTTCAGCTGGCGGCCTGGTGTTATGCATTAATTTCCTATCCCGCTCTCATGGTCTTCTGCCGGGGGAATTTTCAAGGCGGTTATGCGTGCCTGTTCATCATCGCCTTCCTGCTGAGCTTCTACGTTCGCAATCGGGTTGAACCGTTCGGGCTGCTCGCGCTGGCCATTGCAGTGAACTTCAGACCAAACGCCGTCATCTTTGTTCTGGCACTGCCGCTTGCGCTGGGCTGGAAGAAGTCACTTCGTCCCCTCATCACCTTCTCGGTGATGGCGGCCGGAATTTGCATCGCCTCCTACCTTGTGGTGAACAGGCTATATCCCGACTACACGTGGAGCGCCTTCCGGCGGGGTCTCGACATCTACAATCACCTCTACGTTTTTGGAGGCCACGGAGACGCGGGCAATGCTTCGCTGTGGGCCTTCGCCAAGAACTACATCTCTTTTCAAACGCGGACGGGCTCAAACGTGCTAGTGGGTGCGATCGTTCTCGGCATTGTTGTCGCCGTCCGCCTTTGGAGGCTGCGCCGGCCTTTGCAGCTCACGGTTGTGCCTGTCGCGGCGATCCTGTTGTACGCCGGCGTCGAAGCCGTTACCCCGGACTACCGGCTCGCGATCCCGGCCTTTGCCGTGCTGGCATTTTGCCTGGCGGCATCCGCCGCCTGGGCGCTGTGGCGATGTCCGAACCGGGGCATTGTCGTGCCGTTCGTTCTGGCCGCGTTTTATTGCCTGTTCTCGCCCGTCTTCGCCGAGTACCATTTGATGGTGTTCCTGGGGCCGCTGCTCCTGGTCTACTTCAAGTTCCATGACTGGGCGCAGAACTACCGTGCCATGGCGGCGATCACGGCGGCGTGTGTACTGGTAATGTCTCCCAAGAATTACCTCTACATCGGCGCCCTTTCCGTGCAGACGGTACTCAATCCCCTGATTCTCTATCTGGCCTGCGCATTCGCGCTCAGCGAAGCCAGCCTGACGCGGGGCGCGGGCACATGGCCAGCCATGACGACAGGCACTGCGCCAGCGCGCGAGGCGGCGAAGGCATGACGCGACCAGCCACACCACGCTTGAGCATCGTTGTCCCCTGCTGCAACGAGGAAGCGGTGATCAAGGAGACCGCTCGCCGGCTGCAGCAAGTTGCCGGCGGACTCCGTTTGTCCCATGAAATCATCTTCGTGGACGACGGCAGCCGCGACCGTACATTTGAGATCCTACGCGGGATTCAAGCGGCTTCAAGGACAGTCAGAGTGATTCGCTTGTCCCGCAACTTCGGCCAGCAGGTGGCGACTACAGCAGGGTTGGCGCGCGCGGCAGGGGACGCGGTGGTGCTGATAGACGCCGACCTGCAAGATCCGCCGGAGGTCATAAGCGAACTAGTCGAGCGCTGGCGGGAAGGCTGGGACGTGGTCTATGCCGTCCGCGCGAAGCGGGCGGGAGAAACATTGTTCAAGCGCCTGACGGCCAGGCTCTTCTATCGCCTCATCAACGTGGTCTCCACCACGCCCATTCCGGTGGATACCGGGGACTTTCGCTTGATGGATCGCAAGGTGGTGGATGCCCTGCTCGCCATGCCCGAGCGCGACAGGCTCCTGCGCGCGATGGTCAGCTGGGTGGGTTTCCGTCAAACAGGCGTCACCTACAGTCGCGCCGAGCGCCTCCACGGCAAAACGAAGTACCCGCTGTCAAGAATGATCCGTTTGGCCGCTGACGGAGTACTTTCGTTCTCTGTCGCGCCGCTCAAGTTGGCCACGGTTCTCGGTTTTGCTTCCTGTGCCGTTGCCGCGGTTGGTGCCGCCGCCGCAGTGTGGAAGCGGGTGTGGATGAACGAGTCGTTGATGGGGTGGATCGGTCTGTTCCTCGCCGTCCTCTTTCTTGGCGGCGTGCAACTGATCTGCCTGGGCATCATTGGCGCGTACCTCGGCCGCACCTACGGCGAGGTGAAGCACAGGCCGCTGTATCTGGTGCAGGAGAGGCTTGGGTTCCCGGGGCTGCCGGTGCGCAGGACGACACGCAGCACTGCTGCCGGCCCGTCTCGCCGCACTGGCGGCGTCGCGGACTAAGGACTGTCACTCTGTAACAATCCAAAATCGGTTGCGCCGCGCGGGGGACGCGGAAACTGTCCGCGTCCCCCGGCGCCTTGCTACTTGTTGTTCTTCGGCCCGTGGCCCTTGCCATGCCTGGCCTCGGCATCGGCAATCTGGCGCAGCCGGGCGGTGGCCAGGAAGTCAGACCAGTTATCGAGCTTGTCTTTGGACTGCAACGGCGCGAAATGCTCACGCGCCGTCTTCAGGTCGCCGTTGGCGTAGTGCATGCACGCGATGAAGTAGTCCAGGTCCAGCCCCGCCTGGAGGGGCCCTTTCCCCTCTCCCTGCGGCTCGGTCAGCCTGGAGCGGAAGGCCTGGTCATCCACCTTGCCCTCGAGGTAGTCGGCCAGGATGTCAACGATCTTGTTGTCCTTGAGGTTATTGCGCAGCGTGTCGAGCGCCTCCTGCTTGTGGCCGCTGCCGCGCAGCGCCAGTGCCCAGGCGAAGGTCATCTCAGGGTCGGTTTCCGGCTTTCCGGTGATGGCATGCGACTTCTCGAATTCCTGCGCAGCCTCCTGCCATCTCTCATCCACGAAGAATGACATCGCCCGTATGTCATGCTCCTGCGCGTCGAGCCTCTTCGCATACTCGTCGTAGGTATCGGCGTCTCCCGCCCAATTCGTGCACAGTCCGTTCCAGAAGCCGGTCTTCTGCATTTCGCGGCAGCGGTTGAAGGCGGTGGCAATCTCTGCCCGCGCGGTTTCACCGTCGCCGTTCAGAGCGAGGGCCACGGCGTAGACGAAGTGCCCGTCGGCCAGCTCCGGCGCGGTGTCCACTACCTGTTTGCAGTACGGCAGCGCGCCGCGGGCATCACGCCTTTCGAATCGCGATTCGCAAAGCTGTCCGCTTCCGCTCACCACCAGGTCGCGAGCGAAGGCCTCGGTGCTTGCACGAGAGAAGCTCTCCTCGTCGAAGTAAACCGTCGAATAAGTCCCGGCGGAGGCGACGGCCTTTTGCAGCTCGCCGGTGGAGAGGAGGAAGACGGTGCTGTCCAGGCCTTGGATCCAGTTGGTCTCCTTGAGGTGCTCCTTCAGCGTCTTGTCCTTCATGCGCGCCAGATGCAGGGCGTCGCCTTCGAGCTTGAAGCGGAACAGGCGATGCACGCGGACAGCGTTCATCTGCAGTTCGTGTGCGGTTTGAAATGGCTCCTTGTCATCGAGGGGATAGACGTCGAGGAACTGTGCGTCGCCGAGCTTGAAAAGGCGGGCGGTGAACTGGCTGGAGAGCCCTCCCTTTGTGATGGTGACCTTGTACCAGAGCTGCGGCTTATCACTCTCCTTCGGCTTCGCCGCGTTCTCATCTTCCTTCGGCTTGGGCGCCTCTTCGACTTTGAGGATCGTGGCGCTGTCGTAACTCTGGTTGAGCACCCATGTCCCGATAAGAGCAGGCTCGTAAATGACGTCCTGGTCGGCGTAGAACGGATGCACGGCGGTCACGGTGTCTTCGTCGCAGGCGATCAGGCATAGCACCAACGTGACCAGCATGAAAAGAAAAAAAACTTTGTACCGCAGCAGCATAAGAAGACCCCCAAATTCTCGCATTTGAGTTCATGCCTTGGTAGCACATCCGTGGGGGAGAGTCTGTGATACGCGATTGCGGCGTGCCGGCGACCGAGCCTTCCGGCCTGCCGTTTTGCGGCGCCAGTCGCCCCGTCAACCTCCTCCGGAAAGGTGATGATTTTCGTTGCTTTTCTCAAACACACTATGGAATCATGCCTTAATTTCCCTCCCGCAAGCACCAGAGTCGACACCGCAGTAATGACGCGACCGGGGTGGGACGGATGGCAGAGTTGTTTCCCACGTGCAACCAGAACCTTCAGGAGGATGGATGAAACTGCTTCAGAGATTGTGTCTCGTATTGTTGTTGGTGTCAGGCATGGCGCTGGCCCAGACGGCGGCGACTCCGCCTGATTCATCGAACATCGTCAATCAGATCCAGCAGTTGCAGCAGGCCATGGCGGAGCAGCAGAAGGAGATGGCCGCCCAGCAGAAGAAGATTGCCGAGCAGCAGCAGCAGCTCGAGCAGCTCCAGCAGCAGTTGGCTGCGCAACTGCAGCCGGTTGCAGCCAGCGGCGAGCAGACCCCGCATCTCGTCAATGCCGTGCTGACCCCGGCAGGCAGGCCTGCAGCAGCACCGCAGGAAAAACCGAAGGAATCGCCGCTTTCCTTCCGCATCGGCGGAGCTGAATTTACGCCGGGTGGCTACATGGACTTCGCGACCTTCTTCCGCTCCACCAACACCGGCAACACCGGGGGCACGAGCTTTAATGCAATTCCGTTCAGCAACACGATCGGCGGGCACCTGACGGAGACGCGCCTCAGCGCCCAGAGATCGCTCGTCTCGCTGAAGGTCACGGACAAGTTCGGCAAGAACGACGTGACCGGCTACATGGAGATGGACTTCCTGGGCAACGACGCAGCCAACGTCGAGGTGAGCGCCAACAGCCACACCTTCCGGCAGCGCCTGTACTTCCTGGACCTGAAGCGCGACAAGTGGGAGTTCCTGGGCGGCCAGGCGTGGAGCATGCTCACGCCCAACCGCAGAGGCCTTTCGCCCATGCCGGCGGATGTCTTCATCACGATGAACGAAGACTTCAACTACCAGGTGGGCCTGACCTGGACGCGCGCGCCGCAGTTCCGCGCGGTCTACCACCCGAACGACAACTGGGCCATCGGCTTCGCCATGGAGAACCCGCAGCAGTACGTGGGCGCCGGTGAGGTCATCTTCCCGTTCGCTTTCAACGCTCAGCTTGGGCCGCAGTTCGATGCGGCAAACAACGCCGGTACGCCCAACGCGTACCCGGACTTCATCGTCAAGACCGCGTATGACACCGACGTCAACGGCAAGCACTTCCACGCGGAAGTCGGCGGATTGGCAACCTCCGTTAAGATCACGGATCTTGCCAGCGGCAATTTTGTCCACCACGTCAAGATGGGTGGTGGAGTGGAAGCCGCATTGAACCTGGAAGTGGTGAAGAACTTCCGCTTCGTCGCCAACGCCTTCTACGGCAACGGCGGCGGCCGCTACATGTTCGGCATGGCGCCGGGTGCGGTGATCTATCCGAACGCTGCCGGGACCGACGTGGGCATCTCGCTGGTGCACTCGGGCGCCGGACTCGCCGGCTTCGAGTACCAGGCGACGCCGAAGACGCTGATCACCGGCTACTACGGCGGGTGGTACGCCCAGCGGAACAGCTTTCCGGATTGGACAAGTGGGGTTGTCGGTCCGTGCAGCGGAAAGCCGTGCGTTGGATTCGGTGGGCTGAATTCACCCAACAGCTCCAACAAGTCCATCCAAGAGGCGACGTTGGGATGGACCCAGACCTTCTGGAAGAACCCGCAGTACGGCACGCTGATGTTCGTCACACAGGGTTCGTACCTCTCCCGGAGCCCGTGGTTTGTGGCTGCCGGCGCGCCCAAGAACGCGCACCTGTTCATGGCGTGGACCAGCCTGCGCTACGTGTTGCCGTAACCTCTAACCATCACGCTTGACCAGGAACCCCGCCGGAGACGGTGGGGTTCTTCTTTGAATTGATATACTCGCGCCATGAACGCGCCGGAGGGCCCTGCCCGAACCAACGGAGAGCACGGCGGCCTGGTCCGTGGGCTTACGCTGCTGCCCGCCACCGCCCTCAACATGATTGACATGATCGGCGTGGGGCCGTTCACCACCCTGCCGTTGATGGTGGCGGCAATGGGCGGCCCCAAGGCCATCTACGGGTGGGTGGCGGGCGCCGTGCTCGCCTTGGCCGACGGGCTCATCTGGGCCGAGCTGGGCGCTGCCATGCCCAAAGCCGGCGGCTCCTACGAGTACCTGGAGGAGATCTATGGCCGGAAGAAGCTCGGCAGGCTGCTCTCATTTCTCTTTGTCTTCCAATTGATTCTGACGGCGCCGGTCTCAATGGCGACGGGCTGTGTTGGTCTGGCAGGCTATGCGGCATATTTGTTTCCCCGCCTGCAGGCCGGGCTCTGGCATCACACCCTGGCCTTCAACTTCCTGGGTGCGGTGAAGCTCGAGCTGGATGTCTCCGGCGCGACGGTGCTGGCGGGCGCGGTGGCGCTGCTGGCCACCTTCCTGGTGTACCGGCGCATCGCCGGCATCGGCCGCATCTCGCGATACCTTTGGGTGGGCGTGCTCGGCGCCGTGGGCTTCGTCATCTTCATGGGAGCCACGCACTTCCATCGCGGCCTGGCCTTCCCCGCCGGTTGGTCGGCGGCACCGGTTGCGTGGAGCGGTTTCTCCGCCGCGCTGCTGCTCGCGCTCTATGACTACTGGGGCTACTACAACGTCTGCTTTCTCGGCGAGGAGGTGGTGAATCCGGCGCGCACCATTCCTCGCTCCATGTTGCTCTCGATCGGGATCGTCGGCGTGCTCTACGTGGCCATGAACGTCGGCATCATCGGCATCCTGCCGGCGCCGGAGCTCATTGCGATGTCGCATTCGACAGCGCACAACTTCGCGGCTTCGCGGGCGGCGCAGGTGGCCTACGGCAACTGGGCGGGAACGCTGGTCTCGGTGCTCGTTATCTGGACGGCCTTCGCCTCGGTCTTCTCGCTGCTGGCGGGCTACTCGCGCGTCCCCTTCGCCGCGGCGCGCGACGGCAACTTCTTCGCCTTCTTCGGCAAGACACACCCCAAGGGACGCTTCCCGGCGCGCAGCGTCCTGCTGCTCGGTTGCCTGGCTGCCGTCTTCTGCGTCTTCCAGCTCCGCGACCTAGTCAGCGCGCTGGTCATCATTCGCATCCTTCTGCTCTTCCTGGTGCAGGCCGTGGGCGCGGTGGTCTGGCGGATCGCCAATCCCGGCCATCCGCGGCCCTTCCGCATGTGGCTCTATCCTCTGCCCGTGATCATCACCATCGCCGGCTTCATCATGGTGATGGCAGACAAGAAGGCGCTGGTAATGCGCGGCCTGGTCTTCGCGGCGATCGGAGTGGTCATTTATCTGGTGCGAGCGATGAGGAAGGGTCGCGCCGAGAGGTAGAGCCGCGCTTTAGCGCGGCGTCTCAGAGCCAGCAAAGAGGTGCTTTAGCCCCTGAGGTAATCCCGGTGTTGGCTTGGCTTTCGGACTTCTAGCGAAGGGCTGTACCCCAGAGGCTAAAGCCTCTTCCAAGGAGCTTCCGTATCGCCGGACTGAAGTTCGGCGCGACCCGCTCAGACTGGATACAAACAGTCAAGGCTGGCTCTATTGACAATCTCTGGGAACGGGTTAGACGAACTGCACCCCGAGCTCTTCGCCGGCGACGTACCGCACCTCGACCCGCACCCGCGAAGAGGAGCCGGTGTGGGGTTCCACCAGGGTCAGCGCCGTTCGCTCGCCGAAGTAGTAGCCGGCGATGCTGCGCGCGTCATGCACCTCGATGAGCAGGCCGCCGGCGCCGCCGGTGCACACCCGGCCAAGGGGATTGCCGGCGGCATCCAGGACGAACACATCGGACGTGAGCAGGAACCGCGGATGGCGGCGACGTTCGAGCGCAGACATGTTGCGCACATCATACGACTTGGCGCGCCGATGTAAAGGGGTGCCAGGCCCGAGACTGCAAAACCGAAGTTGGTGGCCGGTTCCCGCGGGCGGCCCCTACCCCAGGCAGAGCTTGGCGATGGTCGCCAACTGCATGTTGCTAGTGCCCTCGTAAATGCTGCCGATCTTGGCGTCACGGTAGAGCTTCTCCACCGGATAGTCCTTGGTGAAGCCGTAGCCGCCGTAGATCTCCACCGCCAGCGAGGCCACGCGCTCGGCGACCTGCGAGGCGAAGAGCTTAGTCATCGCGGCTTCCTTGACGAAGTTCATGCCGGCATCCTTCATGCGCGCCGCGTTATAGACCATGGTGCGCACCGCGAGGATCTCCGTCGCCATCTGCGCCAGCTGGAACCGCACGGCCTGGAATTCGGCGATGGGCTTGCCGAACTGCTTTCGCTCCCTGGCGTACTTTGCGGCGTGCTCCCAGGCACCCTGCGCCAGGCCCAGCATCTGGGCGCCGATGCCGATGCGCCCTTCGTTCAGCGTCTCAATGGCGATCTTGTAGCCCTTGCCCTTCTCGCCCAGCAGGTTGGCCTTCGGCACCTTGCAGTCTTCCAGGATGAGCTCGCAGGTGGAGCTGGCGCGGATGCCGAGCTTGTCTTCCTTGTGGCCGACGGTGAAGCCCGGGAAGTCCTTCTCAACGATGAAGGCCGTAACCCCCTTGTAGCCCGCCGAGGGGTCCACGGTGGCGATCATGATGAAGAGGCTGGCTTCCTTGCTGTTGGTGATCCACATCTTGCGGCCGTTGAGCAGCCAGTGGTTGCCCTTGTCTTCAGCGCGCGTGGTCAGCGCGAAGGCATCCGAGCCGCTGCCGGCTTCGCTGAGAGCGTAGGCGCCCACCCACTCTGCCGCCAACTTGGGCAGGTATTTTTTCTTCTGCTCGTCCGTGCCCCAGCGCAGCAGGGCGTTGTTTACCAGTGTGTTCTGCACGTCCACCACCACGCCGACCGAGGGATCCACGCGTGAGAGCTCTTCCACGGCAAGGATGGCCTCGAAGAAGGTGCCGCCGCCACCGCCGAACTCCTCGGGTATCTCAATCCCCATCAGGCCAAGCTGGAACAACTGTTGCGGCAGCGCAGGATCCAGGACCCCTTTCTCGTCCATTTCCTTCGCCTTTGGGCGGACGGCGTCCTCGGCAAATTGGCGGATGCTGCCGCGGAAGAGCTGCTCGTCGTCGGTCAGTGCCAGCAGGGGCTGCGGCAGGTTGGCGCGCTCTGTACTTGTAGGCATGAGTAAGTCCCTCACCCGTGAAGATTTGGAAGACTGGAGATTATACAATGCGCGGCAAGGCCGCCTGCTGAGTGGAAACGCCGCGCGGGTGTCGCGATCTTTGCGGGGAGAGGCTTCGTCTCATTCAGGCAGGAGCGTCTTCTTGACCCTTCACGCACTCATCGGGCATCTCAGGAAGACTTGGGCCCTTCAAATCCGTAGATTCGGTAATTCGAAAATTGTCCTACTGTGCCCTGCGGTAAACGACCTTGAGCTTTTCGCTCTCCACCAGACGGCGGAACTGGTTGCGCGCGTGCACCGCCCAAGGGCCGTGCTGGTCGAGCCGGAGGTAGATGCGCCAGTGCTTCATGGCGCGCCGCGGCTGGCGGCTTTTCTCGTAGGCCAGGGCGAGATTGTAGTGGGCGTCGGAGTAGGTGGGCGCAATGCTGACGGCGGCCTCGTAGGCGCGGATGGCCTCCGGCAGACGGAGGGTCTCATCGAGCACGTTGCCGAGGTCGAACCAAGCCAGGGCGTAGCGGGCATCGAGCTCGATGGCACGGCGATAGCAGCTCTCCGCTTTTTCATAGTCCCCGCGGTTGTAGTACAGCGTCCCCAGATTGATGTGCGCGGGAGCGTAGTCGGGCTCCAGCTCGAGGACCTTGTTGTAGTTCTGCATCGCCTCGTCAGAGGTCAGCGGGTCTTCTTCCAGCTCCACGCCGCGGGCAAAATACTCCGCCGCTGTGGAAGGGCTGCCGATCGCCCGGACGCGGGTGGTCTCCACCACGCGCTCGCCGCTGGAGAAGTCCATCACCAGCTGGCCGTCAATGGGGTCCAGGGCGGCGCCCTCGGAGCGGAAGGCGACGCGCGCGCCCACGCGGAACGAGCCCGCTTCCAGCAGCGGGTTCTGCATTCCGCTCACCCGCTCCTGCATCGCCTTCAGTGAAGCACGGATGATCGCCGGGCGGACGCGCTCGGCACGGAGATCGCGGACCTTCTTGAGCTGGAGGAGATCGAAGAACGAAAGGGACTCGCCAACGGCAACGAGGCCGGCACGCCGCCAGCCGCTGAGCTGACGGGGAGTGATCCGGAGCATCCTCAGTACATCACTGCGTAGATACTGGTTCACAGTAACTGGTGGCGCAACCTCGCAAGATTATGCGACGCAACGGCTCCAGGCCGCAAGTGGAAAACTCGACCGCATGCGTCGCACCCGTTCGGTTTGCACAATTCCCGCGGCAGAAGATGTGGAAGACTCCGAATATGCGCCATGCGGCGCGGCGGGTTGAGCGGGGAGAGGTGGAGCCGACGATCGGACTTGAACCGATGACCTGTCGATTACGAATCGACTGCTCTACCAGCTGAGCTACGTCGGCCCGCTTGTACGATTCTAGCGGCGGCTTATGCGTTTCGTAAAGCGCCAAGGGCAAAACAGGACGCAGGCACGCGAGCGCACAAGAGCATCGCCCGGGGAATTCCGCGCGCTGCGCTGCAGTTATGTCAGCGGTGCACTCAAGTGTAGCGTCAAACGTCGCAGCCGCGCCCGCACGTCTGCGCTGAAGAGCGCATGGCGCAATGGAGGCGGTGAGAATCTGGAGAGAGGCGTGCGCAACTGAAAAGGCCACCCGGCAACTGGGTGACCTTTCCTTCAAGGGAGAATAGTTCCAACGGAGGCTAGGCCGTCAAAACTCTCTGCAAAAATACTAAGAGCCGGAAAAAGGGTGCGTCAAGGAATTTCTGGGAAATAAATCGCTTTGTTTTCAGTAACTTGCAAATTAGTTAACGGAACTGGTTCAATTGACAAAATTTGTCACTCCGCACCTGAGAGCGCGCCTAACCCGCTGTCCAAGAGCGGCTTAGAGGTCAAAAGGCCTCAATCCAGGTGCAGCCGGATGAAGTCGTCGCCCTCTTTTCGAGCCCGGAAGCGGCCCGGAAACACCCGCGCGAGAAGGGGCCGGGTGAAGCCGAAAATCAGTCCGAAGCCGAGCGAGATCAGGATGATGACGAGCGCGAGCACGCAGGCGGCGATGACGAGGTTGCCGATGTTGTTGCGACGGCTGAGACCGGTGTCTTCGTTCCAGGTGACCTCGGCTTCGTAGTTCACGGCGCCGAGAAGCGCGCGCGCGTCGCCCTCGCTGAAGCTTCCATAGGCCAGCGCAACGATGGGTCCGCTGCGCCGCGTGACAAAAGTGGGGCCGGCGCCCGGGTTGGTCTGCGATAGCAGCCTGATCCTCTCGATGGCGATCTGCGGCGTGGGGTACTCGATGAGCATCAATGTGCCATCGCCGGTGCTGAAGTGGAAGTTCGCGCTCAGAATCTCGGGGCTGCGGCTGAAATCCATGGCCTGCGCGCTCACCGGCAGGGCAAGCGCGCCATAGGCGACCGGTCCGACGATGAAACGGGCGGAGTTTTTCGTCATGCCGTCGCGCGGCAGGTAGCTGGGCAGGGTGGGCATCACGGCCTTTGCGCCCTTCAGCGGGGGCAGAACGGTCACCAGCTCGCGCAGCTCAGCGGCGCTCATCTCCGTGACATGGTCGAATTGCGCCCGAACCAGGATGTTGTCGCAGAAGAAGATGACCAGGTCGTTGGCGGAGGCTGCCATGGCGCCGATGGTCTCCAGTTGCATGCGCGGCTCGCGGTAGAAGGTGAAGGCGGCGTAGGCGCCGGTGGCGTCGTCAAAGCGCAGGGCGGTCACAGTGAGCTTGCGGCCTTCCCTGGTGTAGGCGGCGCTCTCGTAGTCGTGGAAGCCGTCTTCCTTGAGCACGCCTGCTTGCGCGGCATCCACCTGCTGCGGGTCGGTGCCGGTCTTCAGCGTGCCCGAGGACGTCCACCCGGCGAAAGAGGAGGGCAACATGCGGGCAGGCGCGACGGGCGGCTTCTGCGCGTAAGCGGGCGCGGCAGCGCAGCAGAGAGTTACGAGAATTGCGGAAAGAAGTCGGCGTCTCTTCATGATGGGGGCGGGGCGGCGATGCCCCGCTACATGATTAGACTACCGGGTTGCGGGGAAAGTTCCAAACCGGGCACCGGCACTCAACAAACAGTGCGTTGGGCGGGCGGCCGGCCGGGAATGCTTAATGTCTCGCTCTGTCCTCCCAGATGATCATCTGGTCGCGGGCATCCTTGGCGTCGGGGGCGTCGGGAACCAGCTCAAGGTAGTGCTTCATGCAATCGCTAGCATCGGCATAGTTCTTCTGCTCGGCATAAATCACCGCCAGATTGAACCAGCCCGCCGGCCACATCGGCTGAATCTCCAGAGCACTCTCATAGTGCTCGACTGCAGAATCAAGGTCCTGCTCTCTGATTGCGTTCTCGGCCAGGAGCCGGTGGCGGTCGGCTTCCGGGCTCAACGGCGGCTTGGCGGGGTTTGCGCGCCAAGCCTTTGCAGCCGTAGCGAAGGACAGGAAGTCCTCATCGTGGTAAGCAGCATACAAAAGCCGATTGAAGGCATCGGCGAATCTCTGGGCAGTTGCTTCGTCTGACCATTGAAGAATCGCATATGCCATGGGGTTAGTTTCAAGGTCAGGGAGGTAGCCGACGTTGTAGAGTTGACTTGGAGTCCAATCGGTCTGGCCCCTGTGCCCACCGAAACGATAGGCTTGGATGTAGTCTTGGTCTTTACCAAACCTCACAGAGAACTTGCCATCCTCATGCTCCCCACTAGTCCAGCTGTACGGTGCCGCAAAAGCAACGCCCCATGTGCGAACGCGAACATCGGTTGCCGCTGAAGGCACAATAACTCCGCACATCTTTCTCAGGAGGTATCGCTCGCAGGCTTCCATCCTGCCGATGTATCGCTTGTTGATGGCTTCTTTGAGCATAGCTCGCGCCTGCGAGACAGAAGGACTCATCGCATTGCCGGGTGGGGGATCGCCTTTCTTGACGGAAGGAGCGGCGACGCCCACTTGCTCCGGTGCGACAGCACTGTCCGCCTTGCTTCTCTGTGCTTGGGCGCACCGCGGCACCGCAATCAAGAGCACCAAAGCTATCCCAAACCATCTGTTCGCTCTGCGCATGTGATTCTCCATCTCTCGCAAGAAACGATCACTTCTTCGCTTTGTCTTCCCAGATGATCATCTGGTCACGTGCATCTTTGGCGTCGGGGGCGTCGGGAACCAGCTCAAGGTAGTGCTTCATGCAATCGCTGGCGTCTGCATAGTTCTTCTGCTCGGCATAAATCACTGCCAGATTGAACCAGCCTGCCGGCCACATCGGCTGAATCTCCAGCGCACTCTCATAGTGCTCGACCGCGGAATCGAGATTCTGCTCTTTGATCGCGTTCTCCGCCAAGATCCGGTGGCGGTCGGCTTCCGGGCTCAGTGGCGGCTTGGCGGGGTTTTCGCGCCATGCCTTAGCGGCGGCGGCAAAGGACAGAGAGTCCTCTTCATGATACGCAGCATACAGAAGCCGATTAAAGGCATCGGCGAAACTCTGGGCAGTCGCTTCGTCTGTCCATTCAAGAATCGCGTATGCCATGGGGTTGGTATCAAGGCCAGGAAGATAGCCGACGTTGTAGAGCTGACTGGGAGTCCAATAATTCTTGCCCTTGTACACGCCGAAACGATAGGCCTGGATGTAGTCTTGGTCTTTACTGAACCTCACGGAGAACTTGCCATCCTCATGATCCCCATTGAAACTGTAGGGGGCCACAAACGCGAAGCCCCATGCACGAACGCGAACATCGGTTGCCGCTGAAGGCGTAATAGATCCGCACGCCTTTACCAGGAGAGCTCGCCCGCAGGATTCCATCCTGCCTACGTATCGTTTATTGATGGCGTCTTTGAGCATCGCTCGCGCCTGCGGGACAGAAAGCCTCATCGCATTGCCGGGCGGCGGATCGCCGTTCTTTACAGAAGGGGCGGCGACGGCCACTCCCGCTGGTTTGTCCGGCTGGCCCAGCTTGCTGCGCTGTGCCTGAGCGCAGAGAGACGCCGCAATCAATAACACGAGAACTACCTCGAACCATCTACTCTCTCTGCTCATGTGATTCTCCATTGTCAACGTCGCTGAGCGGCTTCACTACGGATGAGCTGAAAGAAGACCTGATATTCTCTGCGTAACTGACTCAGTCCCTCAGCTTTGGCTTTTGTCAGCGCATTCTGCTCTTCGACCTCAATGCGGTTCCACAGGGACAGCACGATCTGCCGCCGTTCGGGGTATAGCCGGGCTTGCTCCCCGAGGGAGACAAGTCTGTCCAAGGTCCCGGCGGCTGCCAGTTTCTCCCACTCAGATTCATAGGCCAGAAGAGCTGCCTTATGCGCATCGGCAAGCCTCTGGTAGTAATCCAATGCAACGAGCAATTCCGTGGCCTGCAGTCTGAGATCCACGTTTTCCCGGAATGCCGCATCGGCATTGTACCGGTCAAGCAAATCAGGGGCATATTCCTTTACTGTGAGCTCATTGAGCCATGCATTCTTGTACACTTCGCCAGGTATGTGTATTGCACTCTGAACGGCCCAGTCGTCCCACGCCTTGAGACTGGACTGCAGTTCTTGCTCCTCCCGCAAGGGGTTGATCAGGGCTGGATTGGGATCTTTAGGGAAAAACCGTGACGCCGAATCATCATCTCCAAAGAGCTTGACAAGTGAAATCCCCTCTTCCGGGGTCACGTTGTTGGCCGGGCTGGCGGGTGGCAGCGCCGCGGCCAATGCCGGGGTGTTTGCAGCGTTTGGTGTTGCCAACTGGCCACCGGTGGCATGCGGCGACGGCATCGGCGCCGAAGCAGAACCTGGATTCTGTTGGGTCCCCGTTGCGGCCGTTGATGGAGTCTGCGCGGACGCGGGGGACTGCCGCTCAGGAGTGGTGGCTGTGATCGGTTGTGTTGAGCCAGACACGAGTGGCGTATCGAAGCCATTCCGTGCTTTGAAAGAAGCATCTTCCGGCACCGTTGTGGCCGTGGCCGACTGCGAAGCAGTCGCTTGTTGTTGCAACCCATTCACGGGTTGTGCTGCCGTCTGCGGTGTCAGCACCTTCGAGGAAGCTGGCGCTGTCGGTGTGCTCGCCAGCGCCGGTGATTGAAGCGCAGCGCCTGGCGAAGGCATCGTTGTGGGCGGCTGCGGCTGGCCTGTTTCGTTTTGCGCCGCCGCCATCAAGCGTTGCTGCGCCTCCGGCGGAAGTCGGTCGACCATTTCGGCCACATCCGCCAACTGCTGCGGAGTCATTTTGCTCGGGTCGAACGTGGCGATCGGCGCTGTGCCATTCTCTCCGGCACCCATCGTCCTTGATCCCGGCTGTCCTGGCGCCGTCATGCCGGAACCGGGTCCGGCGCCGTTGGTGTAAATGCCCGGAAGACCCGGAATTCCATATGGTTGAGCGCCGGCGTCATCTCCCGTCTTCAAGTGTAGCTTTGATCCGTTCTGCGGCGTCACGCCGGAATCGGGCCGGGCGCCGTTGGTGTAGATACCAGGAAGCCCCTGAATCCCGAATCCCTGAGAGGCGTCGCCGAGCTTCAGTTGAAGACCAGGGCGGTTGCTACCCATTTCCTTGAGCTGAAGATTTGGCAATCCGCCCAGCTTCAAGGTTCTCGCCAAGCGGTTGTACATCTCTGCCAAGCGGCGGGCTTCTTCCTCGCGGTGTTGGCGCTCGGCTTCCGCCTGCCGGCGCTGCAGCTCCTCCATCATCTGGCGTTTCTGCAACTCAGCCTGCGGGTCCGAATGCGAACCGAAAATCCAGCGACGGAACTGCACACCGAGCTGATAGAAGGGGGAATTCTCCAAGCTGCCATTGGAATAGCTACTCCCCGATCCGCAGTTAGCTACGCAAACGCCGTTGACGTCCGGCGCCTGCGCCTGGGCTGTTCCTGATAGGATCACCACCAGCCCAAGGAAAACAGTTGCCAACAAAAGCCGCTTCATAACTACCTCCGCGCGACTGCGTGGCCCACCTTAATGGCGAAGTGTAGCCCCGTGGGGTATGGGTGGGAAGTGAATTCTTGTCTGCTGGAATGAATTCAGGAAGTATCCCACATTTGCGAACGGCGCGCCGATGTGGGGCGCGGGGCTGGACAATCCTGCCCGAGCGCCAGCCATGTGCTCTCCCAAGTGAGCGCTCAATCGCAGGGCGCGAACCCAGGGCACCAGGCGTCACGGTTTCCTGGGGACGTAGATCGTGCAGTCCTTGTTGACCAATGCAACGCTGTAGTACTCCGCAGCCGCGCTCAAGATTTCTTCAACAAAACGGTCCGGAGTGCTAGCCGGCTGTCCGCTTGCGGATGGGGGTCGGTCGAACTGAATTGCCCCATATTCCCGCCTTCGTATGCGCTCTACGATCGGGTTCGCCTCAAGCCGGCCCGTGCGGATGAGGCTGGTGCTGACCGCGGGGTCGTAGACGTAGGGTTTGCCCGCCACGTAGCAGCGCAGCAGACTCTCGCAAAGAGCAGGTCCGGGCTGCGCGCGCAAAAACGCCACCTGCGCTCCAAACCGCGAGTGCGCTGCGTGGACCTCTCGCAGGTCTTTGTCCAGCCCGAGAATCTCATTGCACTGCATGGGGATCAGTAACCAAAGAAACAGCAGCAGCGGGGCTCCGGCCCTGCAGAACAACCTTCCAAACGGCGATGGGTGCTGTAGCTTTCGCAGCTCACCCAAGAAGATGCCAAGCAAGATCGCAATTGCGACCGTATTGCTGAAGTAGATATTGTAGGAGACACCGACTCCGCCACCCAGACCCAGGCCCAACACGAGGGACACGAGAAACAACAGGGAGATAACGCGTGTGTGCTGATTCCTGCGTGCTTTGAAGGCCACGACTATCGCGATGACTACAGGAATGAGAAGCGGCGGGTAGTAATCGGACGCGTTCCTGAGTGCACCCATCGGCGAATACAGCCTTGGAGCGAAAAGCTGCGCGAGAAAGTACCGGCCTCCGAATTCCACGGTCGCAAGGAAAGCAGCGGCGGCGAATACAACTAGGAGGACCACGAAGTTCCTGGCACGGCGCCAGGAGATCAAACACAGATCGATGAGAACGGCAAGCGGAAAATCAATCTGATTGTGCTTGATGTTGAGTCCCAGAACAAACAGGAATGCCGCGCCTGCCAGCGCGATATCACTCTCCCGGCGCCAGATATAGAGCAGCAGGCCGGCTGCAAGAATGGCTTGCGCCAGCAATTGTGGATCGTCCGCTCCAACATGGAAGTTCGCATTGGAACAACAGAAGAGTGCAACGCAGTAGATTCCCGCAAGGAATGCGGAAAATCGCGAGCCCGTAAGCCGCCGGACGATGAGGCCTACGATCACTCCTGATGCGGCCAGGCCCAACAAAGAGAGTGCCCGCCCGGTGAAAAGGAAGTCGTGCGTGAGGCGTGACAGCTGCCCAATGAGGAAGAAGGAGAGCGCCGGGTAGTTCACAGTCGTCCAGCCGTAAGGCGCGCCGTAGAGGAGCAGATGATGTGCGACTATCTGCGCGTTGTAAACATTCCAGCCCTCGTTGTACGAAACCTCCAGGAGGAAGAACGCGCGATAGAGGGGAAGAACGGCGGTGTAGAGTGCAATCGCGACGCAGGCAGCCGCCGCCAGAATTTCCCACCGGTGGGGATGCTGCGGCAGGTCGGGATGCTCGGAAGAGGACACCAAGGCAAGGTGGCTCCTTAGGTCAATAATCTCACAGCGGATGATCGAGCGTTACCCCTTGTCAACCGCAACATAGAAATTCCCAGCCAACTATGAGACAGAGACGATGGGGAACACCTTCACGAAGCGGCCACCGGCCGGTGGCCCACTCGAGCATGTGTTTCGTGTTCGGGGCGCTGCGTTGACGCCCTTCTATTGGGCGGGCTTGGGGGTCTGCGCCGTGGCGATCTTCACGCCGCTCAGCCCGGAGGCGTAGCGCGCAATGCCCTTGTAGAGCGCCTCTGCGATCTTCTGGCGATACTCCGGCGTCTGCAGGCGGCGTTCGTCACCGGGGTTGGAGACGAAGGCGATCTCGGCGAGGATGGACGGCATGTTGGCGCCGATGAGCACGATGAACGGCGCCTTCTTCACGCCGCGGTCGCGCAGGGTGCGGTCGCGGACGACGAGCGACGTCCAGAGCGCGTGCTGCACATCGGTGGCGAACTCGCGCGACTCCTGCACCTTCTCCTTGAGCGCGATCTTCTTCACCAGGTCCTGCAGCTCGTTGATGGAGGCCTCGGAGACGGCGTTCTCGCGCGCCGCGACCTCGAGAGCATCGGCCGAGGTGGTGAAATTCAGGTAGTAGGTCTCCACGCCGCGCGCCGAGGCATCCTCGCTGGAGTTAGCGTGGATGGAGATGAAGAGGTCGCCCTGCTGCTGGTTGGCGATGGCGGTGCGTGTCTCCAATGGGACGAAGGTGTCATCGTCGCGGGTGTAGACGACCTCCGCGCCCATGCGGGTCTGCAGCAGGCGGCCGAGGCGCAGCGCGACATCGAGCACCAGGTCCTTCTCCTGCAGGCCGCCGGGGCCGATGGTGCCGGTGTCGTGCCCGCCGTGCCCGGCGTCCACCACGATGCGTCCGATCTTGAGGCCGAGCGCTCGGATGAGCGTCTGCTCGCCGGCGGCATTCGGCTTGGCCGCATGCGCACCGGCCACCGGCTGCTTCGCCGTGGGCGTCTCCGGATTGGCCAGCTTCGAGGGGACGTCGCGCGGGGCGATCACCTGCACCGTGGGCCCGCTGGTCGGCTCCGTGGTGGCGCGCACCTGTCCGCTCAGGTTGTCGATTTCCGTTCGTGAGGATTCTGCCTGCTCGCCCGCTGTCGGGGCGGTGTCGCTCTGCTGAGCAGCGGGGGGCGTCACGTTATTCTGCGGCGGAGGCGCGGCTGTCGTGGTCTCAACAGGGGGCTTCGCGGGTTTCGTGGCGCCGCCCGCGGGCGCGCCTTCCGGGGGCGTGACCTGCGCCAGTTTGGTCTCCGGGTGACGGCCATGAATGTCAATGATGAGCCGGTAGGGATTCGGCAGCAGGAAGGCGGAGTAGTCGGAGACATCGTCCACGTCAAGCACCACCCGCACCATGCCGCGCTGGAACTGCGCCACGCGGATGCGCCGCAGGAATCCGTCAGAGACCTCGAAGCTCTTGCCCATCAGGATGGATGACAGCCGGGTGTTGTGCAGGTCGAAGAAGATGCGGTCCGGGTTGGCGACGCGCCCCGCCTCGTACTGCACCTCCTGTTCGAGGTCAATGGCCACGCGCGTGTAATCGGGCGTGGACCAGTGGCGGATGCCGGTGACGAGCGGGAAGAACCTTGGGTCTTCCGACTGGGCGGCGGCCGCGACCGGCTGGGGCTCGTGCTCGCGCTTGTTGCGCGCCGCCTGGTCCATCTCGTTCAGCGCGTCGCGCGCATCTCCGGCGAGTGCGTGTCGTGGATAGAGCTTAAGGAACTCCTGGAACGTGTCGCGCGCCTTGTCGGTTTCCTCAAGGTCCTCCTTGTAGATCTGCCCGATGGTGAACAGCGCGGTGTAGCGGTACCGACTTTGGGGATACTCGCGGCGCAGGAACTCATACTGGGCGATGGCGTCACGCAGCGACTTCTCGTCCTTCTGGGCGCGGCCCATCTCGGCAAGCAGCTCGGCCACGGCCACCACGCTCATGTCCGCCTTGCTGCTGCCGGGCGAAATGTAATAGACCCGCCGGTAGGCGTCCATCACGCGCTGGTACTCGCGACGGCTGCGCTGGGCGGTGGGCGTGCCATTGAGCTCTTCGCGCATGCGTTCGGCGCGCACGTACTGGGCACGCGCTCTCTGCCTGCTGGCTGCCGAGGTGCCACGCGCCAGCATGGGCGCGGCGCACAGGCACACCAGCGCCAGCACCAGGGCGGTGCGCAAAGGATGCGGCGCCCGCCTGCTGCGACTGCTCGTCCGGCTTGTCGCCACCCGTTGCACTAGTTCGGTCCGTGTCAATCCGTGTTGGAGATGGTCAGCACGCCGCGCTGATCACGACGCACGTGTATGGGGGCCGACAGCCCGGGGAAGAGCTGCATGCCGCCGCTATAAAGAGATGTGATGCGGCCAACGTAATTGCGCGTTTCCGGGTACGGAGGGATGCCGCCACTGCGCGCCACCGCGGTTTCGCCGGCGTTGTACGCCGCCAGGCTCAGCTGCAGGTCGCCGCCGAAGTTCTCCAGCAGGTGCTTCAGGTGGCGCACGCCCGCGTCCACGTTCTGCGCGGGATCAAAAACGTCGGTCACATTGAGCCGCCGCGCCGTCTCCGGCATGAGCTGCATCAGGCCCCGCGCGCCCTTGGGTGAGACCGCGTGCGGATTGTAAGCCGACTCCACCTGGATGATGGCGCGCACCAGGTTGGGGTCAACGTTGTGATGCGCGGCGGCGTCCGCGATGGCACGGTCAATCTCCGCGCTGGTGATCTGCCGCCCGCGGGAAAGCTCTGCGTAGTTGGGATTCTGTGGCGCCGCCGGCATCGTCGAACTCTGTGGGCGGCTGTCCACGAATGTGGTGACGTCGGAGGCGGCATCGCGGGCGGCGCTCAGAGCGCGCGGCGAAGGCTGAATGGGGATCCACCGCTGCTTCTGCGAGCTCCAGTAGACGTAGGTCTTCTGCTTTGCCGGTGCGCTCCTGTTTACACCCTGCACTGCGCTCTTCTCCGACGGTCCGTCATTGGTATAAACCACGCGGCCGTCCTGATTGGTGGCGCGGATGGGCGACTGCCCGAAGCAGGCACTGGCCGCCAGCAGGAGTGCGCACGCCGTCGCTGCCCGCCGCACCAACTTGCCGTTCTTCCCTAACATGCCAAGAATAAGGTACATAAGTCCCTGCAACAAGCCGCGACGGTGCGCAGAGCTGCCGTCCGGCGTCCGGGCGCAATCCACCCGGAGTGATTGGATTATATGTCGCGGTGGAAACGCCGACAAAGCACGAAAAGCGGGGAATCAGGTAAGTGAACGGGCCAAAAACCGGCAATATCGGGTGAAACACCGAAGCGCGACGAACCACGCCGCGCAACCGGTAACCGGAGTGCATGGGCCGGGGTGACCCTCAATCCTCCTTTCTAGGACGGATCGCATTGCGCGCCTAGAAGTAGTAAATGAGGTTGACCGCCGTGGTGAACTGCTGGCGCCGATAGGCGTCCTGTCGCTGAAAGACGTCTTTGTTCGAGACGTCAAAGCGGAATTCGCCGCGGACGACGAAGTGTCCGTCGAAGCGCCGCAGGTGTTCATTGACTACGGACGGCTTTGCCGCCATGTCGTACTCCGGGGTGAGAGTGAAGCCCGCGAGCGTCTGCGGAGTCCCGGTGCGCGTGCCGGCGCTGTCGGCGAAGATCTCGCCGCGGAAGGCCATCGAGAACTTCGGCGTCAGGTTGTACTTTGCGTATCCCGCCAGGGCCTTCCAGATGGCGTCGTGCCCGATGCTGACTGCGTTCTGTTCGTGGCCGTACAACGCGTCAAAACCAAGAGTCAGCCGCGGCGTGGCGCGCCAGGTGCCTACTGCTTCGCCCACTGTGCGCTCATCGCGGTCGTCGGCGTAGCGTTCGGGCCCGCTAATGACGTTGAGGTAGAACGAAGTGTTCTTCGTCGGCGTTATCGCGAGCTGCCCGCCATACGTGAGGCCGTGATTGATCCGCTGGAAGTCATCCCAACCGTTGCTGACGACGAACAACGCCGTGAGCTTGCTGTTGAATGCGTACGTCGCCTTTAACCCGGTGTGGGTGTATGGAGTACCGTAGCCGAAGATGTAACCGCGGCTGACCTCATCGTTGTAGCCGTCGTAGCCGCCGATGGCCTCAAGTCCCATGAAGGTGGCGAACTTTCCGGCGTCAATGCGGAGCCCCTTGCCGACCGGCGCAATGTAACTGACGTAGAACTCTGGGAAGTCAACGTGATGCGCGATGCCTATGTGCCGGTCGCGGAAGAGGCCGGAGGCGGCAGTGATCTCCGGAACGCCGGAACCCGCCATGAGATTGAAGCGAAAGCCGAACTGGTTGGGCTTGTCTATGGCGCGCTGGATGACGAGCTGCGCCACATCGAGCTGCGGCTCGTTCTCGTTGAAGTCGAAGACGCGCAACTGGTTCAGGCGCGACTGTGGTGCATTGGTGTTGTAGTTGTACGAGAGCGATGCGAAGCCGTCCGCACAGACGCCGTGCGAGCACAGCTTCGGCGCTTCGGTGGCGGCATCGGCCGGGGCTGAGCCGGCGGGCGGGGTCGTCTGCTGGGCAACAACCGGCAGGGATGATGCGAGCATCACCCCTGCCAAAAGGAGCCTTGCCGACGCGGGCTGCGAGCCAAACATGGTCAGTGTTTGGCGCCGGCCAGTTTGCGCCCTTTTTTCTTGTCCCGCTTTCCTTCGTGCAGCAGTTCCTCGACTTCCAGACTCTCGTACGCATGTTCGCCGTGCAGCGACTCGTCGAGTCCGTTCATCTCACTCGCCGCGGAGACCTTCACGGGGGTTACCAGGTCAATCAGTCTCAGCATGGCGTAGGTGAAGGCGAAGGCCCACACCGAGGAGAACAATACGGCTACAAGCTGCTTGTAGAAGAAGCCCGGATTGCCGTAGAGCAGGCCGTTCTGTCCGTCGGGGTTGTACGCCTTGGTGGCGAAAATGCCCAGCATGATAATACCGAGGAACCCGCCCACTCCGTGCACGCCCCAAACATCGAGGGCGTCGTCCCAGTGCCAGGCGTTCTTGAGCTCGACGGCAAAGTAGCAGACCACGCCGGAGACGCAGCCGATGATGGCGGCGGTCGTCGGCGAGACGTAGCCCGCAGCCGGCGTCACGGTCGCCAAGCCAGCCACGGCGCCGGTCAGCAGACCCAGGAACTTCGGCTTCTGTTCCCGCATCCAGGCCACGATCAGCCAAGCCACGGCGGCAAACGAAGCGGCGATATCGGTGTTCACGAAGGCAGTGGCGGTCACCGAGTTCACTTGCATTTCGCTTCCGGCATTGAAGCCGTACCAACCGAACCAGAGCAGCCCGGTGCCCAGGGCGACGAGCGGAATGCTGTGGGGACCGCGGTCCACCACGCGGCGCCTGCCCACGTAGAGCACGGAGGCCAAGGCGGCCATGCCGGCAATGTTGTGCACCACGATGCCGCCGGCGAAGTCGAGCACGCCCCACTTCTGCAACATGCCGCCGCCCCACACCATGTGTACGAAGGGGAAATACACGAAGGTGAGCCACAGCGTCAGGAAGATGCAGTACGCCTTGAAACTGACGCGGTTCGTGAACGCGCCGGAGATCAGGGCCGGGGTGATGATGGCGAACATCATCTGGTAGGCGATGAAGACCAGCGCCGGGATGGTGGGGTTGGGCGATGGCGTGTTGAGGGTGATGCCGCGCAGGCAGGCGTTGTTCAGGTTCCCAATGATGCCGTGCCAGTCGCCGCTGAAGCACAGTGAATACCCGTAGAGGTACCAGATCACCGTCGTCCAGCCCATGGAGACGAAGCTCTGAATCATGATGGTGAGGACGTTCTTGCGTCCGACCAGACCACCGTAGAAGAATGCGAGTCCCGGCGTCATCAGCATGACTAGGCTGGTGCACAGGATCATGAAACCGGTATTACCCGTGTCGAGATGAAGCATTTGTTCCTCCGAAAAACTAATCTCTTGCTGGAAGAAACGCGCGTGTTCCAAGTGCAGCGCATAGCAAACAAGAAATTGAGCGGACTTGGGCGACGAAGAAGAATCCTCCGCGGGGAGCAGGTAAAGCTGTGTGTTGTGTCACGCGGGAGAGTGATTGTCGCCGAGTGCCACAAAAGTGGTACTTGCACGCCGGAGCGAACAGCCCTCACTCAAGCCGGCAGCGGCTTTGGATGGGCACCACTACACCGCGATCGTCGGCAGGAAGCGCGGCGGGCGGCGGTGCTTCGTGTTCATAGCGGGGAGAGATTAGCACGAAATGCTAATCGCCGCCGTTTGCTAGGCCAGGAGGCTCTCCACCACCGCATAGGCTGATTTCAGCGCCTCGTCGAGCTTTCCGGGCTCCTTGCCGCCGGCCTCGGCGAGGTCGGGGCGCCCGCCGCCGGAGCCGCCGACCTTCTGCGCCACCACGCCGACGATCTTCCCGGCCTGCACCCGCGTTGTCAGGTCTTTGGTCACTCCGGCGAGGATGGCGACCTTGCCCTCGCTCACCGAGCCGAGCACCACCACGCCGGAGCCGAGTTTGACTTTCAGGTTATCCATGAGCGTGCGCAGTTGCGAGCGCTCCAGGTTGTCAGCACGATGCACCAGCACCTTCACGCCCTTGACCTCGCGCGCCTGCTCGCCGGCCGAGGCTGCCGCCGACGAGGCAGACTTCATGCGCGCCTGGTCGAGTTCCTTGCGCAGCTTCTTCACTTCTTCTTCGCGACGCTCGAGTTCGGCGCGCAGCGCGGCGGCGGGAGCGGCGTCGGAGCGGCCCACCAGCGTGGAGACGACACCCTCCAGCTCGTGATCCATGCGGAAGTGGCGCAGTGAGGCCTCGCCGGCGACGGCTTCGATGCGGCGCACGCCGCTGGAGACCGAGCCTTCCTTCAAAATCTTGATGAGCCCAATCTCGCCAGTGGCCGCGGTGTGCGTGCCGCCGCAAAGCTCGGTGGAGAAATCACCGACGCGGATGACGCGGACGCGGTCGCCATACTTCTCGCCGAAGAGCGCCACGGCCTTGTACTCGTTCACGGCGACGTCTATGGGCACGTCCTCAATCACCTCGACGCGGTCGTTGCGCAGCACCTCGCGGTTGACGATGTCTTCGATGTCCTGCAGCTCGCTGTCTTCCACGCCGGAGAAGTGGGTGAAATCGAAGCGCAGGTGGCTGGGCGCGACCAGCGAGCCCGCCTGCTTGACGTGCGTGCCCAGCACCGAGCGCAGCGCGGCGTGCAGCAGGTGCGTGCCGGTGTGGTGGCGCATGGTGGCCGCGCGCAAGTCGGCGTCAACCACTGCGTTGAGCTTGTCTCCAACGACGACGGGCTGGCGCGGGGTGACGGAATGAGCGCGCACGCCCTGAACAGGAGAGTGCACGCCGGTCACTTCGGCCAACAGCGCTGTGCCGTCCGCGGAGTAGAGCCAGCCCTTGTCGCCGACCTGTCCGCCGCTCTCGGAATAGAACGGCGTGTGGTCGAGGACGATCTCGCCCTTCTGGCCGGGCTTCAGCTCCTTCACGCCTTGGCCGTTGACGATGATTGCCAGCACCTCGCAGCCCACGGATTGCGTCTGGCGGTAGCCTTCGAAGATGGTCGTGGGCAGCTTGGCGAAGGCGGGCGAGGCCGACTGCTTGCTGCCGCCCTTCCAAGAAGCGCGAGCGCGCTCACGCTGCTCTTCCATGGCGCGGTCAAAGCCGGCCTGGTCGAACTGAATGCCCTGGTCGCGCGCCGCATCCACAATGAAATCGAGCGGTAGGCCGAAGGTGTCGTAGAGCTTGAAAGCTCTTTCGCCGCTATACATGAGCGTCACGCCACGCTTGCGCAATTCGGCTATTGACTCACTACGCCTAATCCGGTCGCTAAGGACTTCGGTGTGATGAACTTGGTATTCCCGATCAGCGGTATCGAGGAGCTCACTAAAATCCTGTTCTAAACGGATCAACCCTGCCTGGACTGTGCTGGCAAAGCGCGCCTCTTCCGCTTTCACCACCTGCACAATTCGGTCTTGGTTATGCACGAGTTCTGGATAAGCATCCTTCATTTCCCGAACGACAATTCCGACCATATCGTGCAGAAACGGTTGGTTCGCACCACGCAGTCGGCCATGACGAATCGCGCGCCGGATGATCTTGCGTAGCACGTATCCCCTACCTTCATTCGAAGGCACAACACCATCGCTTATTAGAAATGTGGCTGCGCGAGAGTGATCCGCAATCACTCGGAGCGACGCCGCTGCGTTGACTGCATACTCCTCTTCCGCCAAATCAGACTGCATATTCTGGTTGAGAATCAGTTCGGCCGCGCGATCAATCAGCGGTACGAACAAGTCGGTATCGTAGTTTGAGAGCACGCCCTGCAGCACCGCAGTCACTCGCTCCAGGCCGGCGCCGGTGTCAATGGAGGGCTTGGGCAGCGGATTGAGCACGCCCTGAGCGCTGCGGTCGAACTGCATGAAGACGAGGTTCCAGATCTCGACGTAGCGCCCGCACTCGCAGGGGAACTGGCATTTACCAGCGGCGCAGTCGGGCTTCAGCTTGTCGCTGGAAGCCACGCCCATGTCGTAGTGGATCTCTGAACACGGGCCGCAGGGGCCGGTATCGCCCATGGCCCAGAAGTTGTCCTTCATCCCCATGGCAAAGATGCGTTCTTTGCGGACGCCGGCCTCAAGCCAGAACTTCTCGGCTTCGGTGTCTCGCGGCACAGCTTCGGAGCCTTCAAAAATGGTCACGTAGAGCTTTTCAGGCAAAATGCCATACCACTTCGGCGAGGTGACCAGCTCCCAGGCACAGGCGATGGCTTCTTTCTTGAAGTAGTCACCGAAGCTGAAATTTCCGAGCATCTCAAAGAAGGTATGGTGGCGGTTGGTGAAGCCGACGTTCTCCAGGTCGTTGTGCTTGCCGCCGGCGCGGACGCACTTCTGGCTGCTGGCGGCGCGCGCGTAGTCGCGCTTCTCCGCTCCGAGGAAGACGTCCTTGAACTGGTTCATCCCCGCGTTGGTGAAGAGCAGGGTGGGGTCGTTGGCCGGGACGAGCGAGCTGGAGTGCACTTCGCGATGGCCCTTCTGCACGAAGTACTCCAGAAACATGCGGCGGACCTGGTTGCCGGTGATCTGTTTGGCCTTGGACATAGGATTTCCCGAGAGGTCCCCGCCGGGCGCGCTCTGCGGCCGCGAAATACCGGATCGCGCGGGCGCTGGCAGGAGGAGAACCGAACAACAGATTCTATCATTCAGAAAGCAGACGGCTTCACGCGCTGGAAGGCGGATGAAGGCAAAGCATGAGCTGACCGGGTGGCCGAATTGGGAACCTGTACGAGGTGGGTCGCGCTAGTAATGCCGGATGGACATTCTGCTACGGCGGCGATGGACTTTGGGGTCATAATGTTGCAGTGCAGTTAAGGGAGGCCATGTCCAGTAGCCACAATCCGTCGGCTGAGTATGGTGTGAGCAGCAGCGCGCTGCGGCGCAAGGAACCGCGCGTCAGGACTGCCATCGCCGTGCGCATCTGGGGCATGGATACCGCCGGGGCGCCGTTCATGCAGAACGTCGACACGCGCGATGTAAGCCTGACGGGGGCGTGCGTGACCGGAGTCACGGCACAGGTCACACGCGGAGAGATCATTGGACTGCAATACGGACCGGAGAAGGCGCGCTTCCGCGTGATGTGGGTGCGACAGGAGAATGGCTCGACCTTCAACCTGGGCCTCTCTTGCGCCGATGAGGGCAAGTGCCTTTGGATGCCCAGCCTTGCGGTGCTCGACCAGCCACACGACTACACCGGAAAGAACGACCGGCGCGCGCATCCCCGTTTCCAGTGCAACGGCTCGGCGCAGATCAGCGAGGCGGGCAAGGGCCTGCGCATGTGGGGAACCATCACCGACCTGAGCGCCGGCGGCTGCTACGTGCAGACGGTCAGCAACATGCCCGTCGGCACCAACCTGGATGTCGCTCTGAGCGTGGATAAGTGGGGATTCACCGCCAAGGCCCAGGTACGCACCTCGCACCCCAACATCGGCATGGGGATGCAGTTCCTCTCGCTGACTCCGGAGAACCAGAAGAAGATGGAGGAGCTTCTGGAAAAACTGGATGCGAAGCTGGCGTCGACGCTGCCCTCCTCCATACGAGCGCTGAAGCAGATCGAGATCGCGCGCGGCGACCTGAACGCCCTGGAGGCGCGGCTGCGGCAGGACACCAAGCAGGGCATGAAAGCCCTGGAAAAGCTGGCGCGCATGCACGCCGACATGCAGGAGCTGCTCGAAGACTCTCCTCCCAACAAACCGCCCAAGTAACCGCTCTCAAGGTTGATCAGATGCCGTGTGCGCTCATCGCCGAGCAGCCCGCGATGATTTCGTGGATGCGCGATGCACGGAGGCGGTACGGCGGGCCTACCTCCGGCCCTTCGCTCGGCGCGGAGAAGCAGGCTTCTTTGCGGCACCGGAGCACTTCCCTGTTGCGCCGTTGCCCGCCGCCTTGCGGCTTCGATGCGGCAGTTCGAGCACACGCCACAGGTACCAGCTCGCGACGCTCCGCCAGGGCCGCCAGCGCTCTCCGCGGCGCAGCATCTGCTCGCGGGTGGGCAGCTCGGGCAGCCGGTAAAGAAGCTGGCACCCCTTGCGCACGCCATAGTCGTCCACGGGCAGCACGTCGGGCCGGCAGAGGCGGAACATGAGCATCATTTCGGCGGTCCAGCGGCCGATGCCCTTCACGCGGGTGACGCACTCGATGATCTCGTCGTCGCCCATGGCGGCGAGCTCAGACTCTTCGGGAATGGCCCCGCACAGCGCGTGAGCGGCCAGGTCCTTGAGCGCGGCCGCCTTGTTGCGTGAGAGCCCGGCGGAACGGAGCGCCTCATCAGAGGCTCCTGCTATGTGCGCGGGGCACAGCACCTCCGGACGGAAGAGGCCCTCCACTCTGGCCATGATGGACTCCGCCGCCTTGCCCGCGAGCTGCTGGTGAACGATGGAGCGCGCCAGCGCATAGAAGATGGAGATGGGAGGAGGCGCCATGCGGCAGGGACCGACACGCTCGATCACGCGGCGCAGGCGTGCGTCAACCCGGCAGAGGTGCTCGTGTGCCGCGCTCCAGTCGTGCGCTGCAGCAGCGCTCACTCGTCACCGCCGTCCGCCGCGGTCGAGCGTTCATCGGCGGCAGTTCGTTCCTGCTCCAGCGCGGAAAGAACTTCCTCCTCCACCTGCCAGTTGCGCAAGATGGGGAAGATGGTGCGGGTGGCAAAACCGGCGCGCGTCATCAGGCGGAAAATGCGCGCCGCCTCGCGCTGGTTGCGCGGCTGGCTGACGCGCTTGCGTTTAAGGAAGGCGCGGGCCTGCTCCTCGTCGTTCACGCCGGAGTATGCCTCCGGCACGGCGCGGCTGATGATGTCGCCGTGAACGCCGCGTGCCTTGAGGTCCTGCACCACGCGCATCGCCCCGAACTTCTCGGTATCGCGCCGGTACGCAGTGTAGTGGGCGGCGTAGGCGGAGTCATTCAGGTAGCGCTGATCTTTCAGGCGCGACGTCACCTTCTCCACCAGGTCGTCGCCGTCCGGCTGGTGCGCCACGCGGGTACGCATCAGGCGCTTGATCTCAGCCACGGTGCGCATCCTGCGAGCGAGAGCTCCGACGGCATACTCGTAGAGGCGCGCTTCGTCGTACTGGCGTGGCGTCCTCTTCCCCGGCGTTTGCTTACGGAATTTCATCGGAGCCGCTCCCATCTGGGCGCTTCGCCAGGCGCGCCCTTGCAGGAACGGCTCTAGTGTGGAGCATCGGCTGGCGAGTGGCAAGCGCCGCGCAGGAGCATCGCGGCGTGCATCAATAATACAGATTGGATCACGATCAGAAGTTCTGGAATCCGCTGATGTCGGTGCGGCCCGCTTCGGAGGTTCCGGAGATGCCCTGCACGCGCAGCTTGAAGTCGTCCGGATTGCTGGCGTTTTCGAGGGCCGTCTCGTAGGAGATCAGTCCGTGCTGGAGCAGGTCGTAGAGCGACTGGTCGAAGGTCTGCATGCCGTACTGCGAAGTGCCCTGCGCCACCAGGTCCTTGATGTTGCGCGTCTTGTCCGGAACCACGATGCACTCCCGGATGTACGCGGTGGAGATGAGCACTTCGACGGCGGGAACTCGGCCGGGTCCGTCGGCGCGTTTCACCAGGCGTTGGCTGATGACGGCACGCAGGGTCGCCGCCAGCTCCAGGCGGATCTGCTTCTGCTCCGGCGGCGGGAAGACGGCGATGATGCGGTTGATGGTCTCGACCGCATCCACCGTGTGCAGGGTGGAGAAGACCATGTGGCCGGTCTCGGCGGCGAGCAGCGCGGTGGAGATGGTCTCCAGGTCGCGCATTTCACCGACCATGATGACGTCGGGATCCTGACGCAGGCTGGAGCGCAACGCCGCGGCGAAGCTGGGGGTGTCCACCTCGACTTCGCGCTGGTTGACGAATCCCTTCTTGTCGCGGTGCAGGAATTCAATCGGGTCTTCGATGGTGATGATGTGCTCGGGACGGGTGGAGTTGATGCGGTCCACCAGAGCGGCCAGAGTGGTGGACTTGCCGGAGCCGGTGACGCCGGTCACCAGCACCAGACCGCGCTGCTCGTCGCAGATCCGCTCCAGCACCGGCGGCAGGAAGAGCTCTTCCAGGACCTTGATCTTGGTGGGCACAACGCGCAGCACGATGCCGACGTTGCCGCGCTGCTGGAAGACGTTGACGCGGAAGCGTCCCAGGCCGGCCACGCCGTAGGCCATGTCGAGCTCGGCGTTCTCCTTGAACTTCTGCTTCTGCCGGTTTGACATCATGCTGAACGCCATGTTCAGCATGTCTTCATTGGTGATGCGCGGCAGATCGGTCAGCGGAATGAGCTCGCCGTCCACCCGGACGTGCGGATAGTTGCCAACCTTGAGGTGAAGGTCGGAAGCTTTGCGGTCGGTGGCCAGCTTCAAGAGTTCGTCAATGTGCATGGCTCAGCGCACCTGTTCCACCGGGCTGTGGGTCTCGGTGAGGCGAAAGTAGCACGTCCGGAGAAGGTCTGCAATCAGCTTGACGCCGGTTTGACAATCAAACGTAATCGCTAGGTCCACTCCCTGCCGGCGGCCGGGCACGGAGCACGCCTCCGCAGACCGATTTCAGTTGCTCGCCGCCCCCTGCCAGGGCTCGTCGGCGCTGCCGCCGTAGATGTCCGGCACCTTCCCGCCAAGCGCGCGCAGGTAGGCGGTGAGCTGTCCCCGGTGGTGGATGCTGTGGCGCAGGCAGAGGTCGAGATACGCATAGAGCGGCAGCTTCATTCCGTAGAAGTTCACGACGGCGCCAAGCTGCGCCGCGCTCAACTGGCTGATGCGGTTAACATGCTTGGGGAAATTCTGCTCGTAATAGGCAATGATCTCAGCGTGCGACGGCCGCGCGCTCTCCTCGCCGCCAACGAACTTGCCGTTGGCCACGCTCTCCAGGAACCATATCTCCGAATGCACCAGGTGCCAGGAGAGCTCCGCCGCCGTGCGCGACTTGGGATCGGGGCGCCAGTCGCCGGGGCGGATTTGCTGCAGCACTTTCTTCGTGGTGCCGTGCTCCTGTTTCAAGGTCTCGACAAAGTGATCGCGAATGACGAGCAGGAACTCCGCTGCCGGCATGCCTTGCGTGGTTGCCATGGCTTCCTCCATTGCGCTGGGTGCGAAACAGCCATTTTCTCGCATTTCGACGCACCTGGGATGAACAGCGGGGAAAAAGCGGGGCGCCAATTGCACCCCGCTTCAGACTCCTGGCGTATTGCCGCTTACCGCGCCGCCACGGACTTCCCCGCCGGGACCGGCACCGGCGTCAGCCAGTTGTGGCGGTCCGGCTTCTGGCCGCCCAATATGGCAAAGAACTCCTTGTGGATGGCGCGCGTGATGGGGCCGACCTTCCCGTCGCCGACGGGAATCTTGTCCACCGAGCGTATGGGTGTGACCTCGGCCGCGGTGCCAGTGAAGAAGAGCTCGTCGCAGATGTAGAGCATCTCGCGCGGGATGATCTGCTCGACCACCTCGATACCGAGGTCACGCGCCAGGCGGATGACCGAGTCGCGGGTGATCCCCGGCAACACCGAGTTGCCCAGAGGCGCGGTGTAGAGCTTGCCGCCGCGCACAATGAACAGGTTCTCCCCAGAGCCTTCGCTCACGTAGCCGTTGGCGTCCAGGGCGATGCCTTCGACGTAGCCGTTGAGGATGGCCTCCATCTTGATGAGCTGCGAGTTCATGTAGTTCGCGCCCGCCTTGGCCATCGCGGGCATGGTGTTGGGCGCCAGGCGCGTCCAGGAAGAGACGCAGACATCCACGCCATCGTCGCTGCCGGCAAGATACTTACCCCAGGCGAAGTTCGCCATGTAGACCTCGGTGGAGGTCTTGAAGGGATTGACTCCGAACTCGCCCTCGCCACGCAGGATGAGGGGGCGGATGTAGCACGGCCAGATGCCGTTCTCGGCGATCAACTCCACCATCCCCTGCACCAGTTGGTCGCGGGTGAAGGTCACGGGAATGCGGTAGATCTTGGCTGAATCGAGCAGGCGCTGCATATGCTCGTGGGCGCGGAAGATCGCCGGCCCGGAGGGCAGGTTGTAGCAGCGTATGCCCTCGAAGACCGCAGACCCGTAGTTGACCACGTGCGCCATCACGTGGATGCGGGCGTCGTCCCACTTGATGAACTTGCCGTTGTGCCAGATTTTCTCCGGTTTGGAAAGCGCCATTGCAAGCTCCTTACTGAGGGAAGTGTCGAGCGCCCGGTTGGAATGAACGGCGGCCGCGCCAAATATCGGTGACAGGCCCCGCGCTTGCTGCGGGTATCGCTTGACTGAGCATTATAAACGCATTCTGAAGGCGCGGGATGGCCGCCGGATCGCTTCAAAAGGTGAATTGCCGCCCGGTCTTCCAGGTCCTTCTTTCTGAAACATGCCCCAGAACATCCTGATACCTGGGCTCGCAAGGTCAAGGCAGGCTGGATTGGACCGCTAGACGCAATTCTCACGCTGGCACACCAACAAGGATACCGACGGGGCGCGCATAATAGTGTAGGTTTTGCTAAGTCTTTCCAATCCAGTATCGAGGAATGCGATGAAAGCCAAGTACGCAATCGTCATTGCTGGTGCCCTCGCCATGTTGTCACCCAGCTGTGCGCGGCGGGGGAATAATCCTTCCGACGTGCAGGCCATCAGAGATTCTGTTGCAGCGTGGGACAAGGCCTGGAACGCTGGAGACTGCGATTCGCTCGTATCGTTCTACACTGTTGATGCTGTAGCGATGGGGCCGAACGCACCCGCCACGGTGGGCAGGGATGCGTTGCGCTCATCGTGCAAGAAGGACATGAATCAGTTCAGGGAAGAGAACCACAGCCTCGTTGAGGATGTCCGCACCTTTGGGAACCTGGCGGCTGCGAGGGGAACGCAAGAAGCGGTCACCACGCCAAAGGCAGGTGGCAGTTCCGTCCGGGACAAAGAGAAATGGATCGCGGTCTTTGAGCGACAGGCGGACGGATCATGGAAGGTTCTTTGGGAAACCTACAATAGCGACCTGCCGCAGTTCGCGAGTGACCCGCGCAGATGATCAGTCTGGAAGAAGCTGCGCGTCGATTACTGGACGGGATAACCTAATTCCTGCAACAAGCTCTAGTTGCCGCCCGCAGGTGCCGCGGAAGAGCCGCCTGTTGCCTGCCCGCGCTTGCGGAGAGCGCCCTGCACCTCGTCGCCGCGGAAGTATTTGGCCCCCGCCCGCCTCATCTCCGGCATGGCGGCGAACGGCTGGGAATAGTCGTTGCGCGCATTCCAGAAGAGGAATCCTATGCCGCCCTCGCGGCGGGCGACCTCCACCTGCACGCGGATGTAATCCGGTGAATAGGTCTTCGTCCGCCAGGCAAAGGCCTGCAGCCACGGACGCAGCACCACCCCGGAGCCCTGCGTGGTCTTCTCGAAGCGCTTCATGCTCTCCGCAATGAAGTGCTCCGGTGCATCGCCCGGTTTGGCTATGCCGTCCATGTGGAAGAAGTGAGAGGGGTAGATCATCGGCGAGAGTATGTCGCAGGTGTGTGCCATGCGGGCAATGTCCTGGCCGGTATGCGCCAGGTCAATCGGGCGCTCCCAGGCCATCACGCCAAAGACGTCCAGGGAGAGCAGAGTGCCGAGCGGTTCGAGCTCGGCGCGGGCGCGCTGCAGGAAGGCCACGATGACGTCTGCCCGCTTCGTCGCCGTGTGCTGCGCATCCGGCTTCGACTCATCCTCGAAGGCAAAGTGTGCGTCCTGCTGGTCGCCCTCCGCCGGGAAGCGGACGTAGTCGAACTGCACTTCATCGGCGCCGCTCTGGGCTGCAAGGCGAGCGAGGGAGATGTTGTAGTCCCACACCTCGCGTCGCGAAGGATCGGTCCAGACGAGCTTGCCGTTCTCCCGCCACGGTTGCCCTGTCTTGCGCGAACGTACCGCCAGTTCGGGGTGGCGCTTCACCAGCGATTCGTCGCGGAAGATGGCGATGCGCGCAATCGCCCTCATGCCCATGGCGTGAAAGTAGCGGGTGAGCTTCGGCAGGTTGCGGATGGGCTCGCCGCCGCGCTCCCAGGCCAGAGGGTGAGCAAAGGGCACGTTCAGCAGGCCGTCACTATCTTTCAGGTCGAACACCACGGCGTTGCCGCCGGCTGCCCGCCAGCGATGAATGATCTCCAGCCCGCGTGCGCTGCCGGCCATGGTGCCGGTCAGGTAGATGGCGCGCACCTCGAAGCCGGGCTCCACGAGCACGGGCTTCTCCGTCCAGGGCATGGGCTCAAAGCCGGGGATGACGAGTTCGGTCTCCGGCTTGGGATAGATGCCCTTGGCGAGCGATGGATTTGCTTCACGGATGGCCTTCTCCAGCTCGGAGCCGGTCATGTACGTGGTCGCTGGAAGAAAGCGATGCACGATGGCCGGCAGACTCTCGCCGCGGGCCACCTTGTGCAGCGCCGCATTCGGAGGCAGATATGGTCGCGCGTTGGCCGGAATCGCAACTGGCTCGTTCGTCTTGGGCGTCGCTTCCTGCCGCGGCTGGGGGCGCGGTTCGATCCTGCTTGAGGCGCCGCTTGCGGGAGTGATCGGGATGGTGCAAAACAGGACGAATCCGAACAGGCAGACAGAGAGAAAGGCGGAAGCTCCAAGGAGCCAGTCAGTGTTCTTGCGCAAGGTATGCCCTTCAGGGTCAACCCTGGCGCACGAGCACCCAGGGCCTTGGGATCAGACGCGATGCTAACACAAACCTCGCGGTTGCCGGGCCTCGGGTGTGTTGCGTACCTGGATGCTGGAATGCCCCTAGAGACGAAGGCGCGCGCCGCCTCACGCGGCAGCCTGCCCGCCCACAAGTAATCCCACGGGGCACACGGCCAGAACCGTGACTTTACGGACCGGGCGAAGGGCGATCCCGACGTTGTTCCTGGGGCACGGCGCTCCCGTGCGTTCTCATGTTTCCGGAAAACATGACCACATTGGGGATGGACAGCACGGCCGGCTCCCCCTACGATTCCGGCGATGCCCCAGATTACCCAAGAGGCGTATGAGGCGGTTCAGCCGGAGTTGGCGTCCGGTGAGTCCATCCTCTGGGCGGGTCAGCCCAGCACCTCTGTCGTCTTTCACAAGGAAGATGTTTATCTGGTTCCCTTCAGTCTTCTTTGGGGTGGCTTCGCGATCTTCTGGGAAGCCGGCGTAACTGGTTATTGGGGCGACTCGGTGAGAAGATCCAGCCCCTCCGCATTCATGGCGCTGTGGGGAATTCCTTTCGTTCTTATCGGCCAGTACCTGATTTTGGGGCCGCTTCCTGGTTGCAGCCTGGCTGAAGCGCCGGACTTTCTACGCAGTCACGAACCGGCGCGTCATCGTGGTGCAGAACGGCTGGAGGCGTGGTTTGACATCCGCCTATCTCGACACACTCCCGAACCTCATCAAGGAAGGTGGCGCGAACGGGCTCGGCACCCTGCGTTTCATCTCCCCTGAGACCCTCTGGTCCAGCAAGCGGAACGGCATGGGAGCATGGAACGACATGAGTGTCGGCAGTATCCCGGTCCTGCGCGACATCGAAGATGTTGATTCCGTTTACCGCCTCATCTGCGACCAGCGGGACCATCTGCACACGGCGAAGAGCGACCACTAGAAGAGAATCGGCTTTCGGCGATGGCTAGTCTGCCGAGAGTTCCGGCTGCTCTTCGCCGGTGGTGCTGAGCGGGGCCACGGCAACGGGGATCTGGCCGTCCTCGTCGGGGACGAGGCGAGGCTGCTTGGGCACGCAGGGCGCAATGTGCCAGATTTCGGCAGCGTACTCGCGCACGGTGCGATCGCTGGAGAACTTGGCTGAGCGCGCCGCATTGAGGATGCTCATCTTCCGCCAGCGCGGCGTGTCGAGGTAATCGCGGTCCACCTGCTCGTTGATGGCGATGTACTGCGGCAGGTCAGCGACGTGGAAGAAGCGGTCGCCGCGGTTGAGCAGCTCGTCCACGATCCAGCGGAAAAGGCCGGGCTCCTGCGGTGAGAAGCGGTCATTGAGGAAACAGTCGAAGACGCGCTTCACCCGCGGGTCTTTGTCGCTATAATCGCGCGGCTTGTAGCTTCCGCTCTGGCGGAGTTGTTCGATCTCCTCGGCGCGCAGGCCGAAGATGTAGATGTTCTCCTCGCCGACCTCCTCGAAGATCTCGATATTGGCACCGTCGAAGGTGGCCATGGTGACAGCGCCGTTCATCATCAGCTTCATGTTGCCGGTGCCGCTGGCTTCCATGCCGGCGGTGGAGATCTGTTCGCTCAGCTCGGCGGCGGGGATGATGGTTTCCGCCAGAGAGACCCGGTAATCCGGAAGGAAGGCGACGCGCAGCATACCCTTCACCTTGGGGTCCCCGTTCACGATGTCGGCGACGTTGTGGATCAGCTTGATGATCTGCTTGGCGGCCCAGTAGCCGGGAGCGGCCTTGCCGGCGAAGATGACGGTGCGCGGCACGGCCAGCGTCTCTCCGTCCTCCACGATGCGCAGGTAATCGTAGATGACGCGCAGCACATTCAGGAGCTGGCGCTTGTATTCGTGGATGCGCTTGATCTGCACGTCGAACATGCTGGCCGGGTCGGCGGAGACGCCGACGTCGTCGCGCATAATGCGCGCCAGTTTGAGCTTGTTCTGGTACTTGACCTCCGCGAACTTTTCCTGGAAGGCGGGGTCATCGGCGGACTTCTCCAGCCGTCGAAGCTGTTCCAGATCAGTGACCCAGTTGGGTCCGATGGTCTCGTGCAGCAGCCGCGCCAGAAGCGGATTGCACTTCATCAGCCAGCGCCGCGGCGCAACTCCGTTCGTCTTGTTGCTGAACTTTTCCGGCCACAGTTTGGCGAACTCGGGGACCAACGAGGTCTCGAGCAGGCGAGTGTGCAGCGCGCTGACGCCGTTGACCGCGTGTGAACCCACAATCGCCAGCGAAGCCATGCGCACGAACTTCTCGTGGCCTTCTTCGATGATGGACATGCGCCGCAGCTTCTCGCCGTCCACCCAGCTGTAGGCGGCAAGCGAACGCAGGAACCGGTCGTTGATGGCGTAGATGATCTGGGTATGGCGCGGCAGCACGCGTTCGATGAGCGAGATGCCCCAGCGCTCCAGCGCCTCCGGCAGCAACGTGTGGTTGGTGTAGGCCAGCGTTTTGGTTGTGATGTCCCAGGCCTGCTCCCACTCCATGTTCTGCTCGTCAAGAAAGACGCGCATCAGCTCGGCCACGCATAGCGAAGGATGCGTGTCATTCATCTGGATGGCGACTCTTTCGTGGAAGTTGTCGAAGCCTTCGTGGGTGGTCAGGTAGCGGCGGACGATGTCGCGCACCGCGCAGGAGACCAGGAAGTACTCCTGCACCAGGCGCAGTTCCTTGCCCGCGATGGCGGAGTCAGAGGGATAAAGTACGCGGGAGATGTTCTCGCTGCCGATCTTCTGCTCCACGGCGCGGATGTAATCGCCACGGTTGAAGATCTCGATGTCGAAGTCGTCCGACGAGCGAGCGCGGAAGAGGCGGAGATAGTTGACGTTGTCGCCGTTGTAGCCGGCCACGGGCATGTCGCTGGGCACACCGACGACGACGTTGTAGTCGCGCCAGGTCTGGCGGTACGGGGTGCCGGGGTCGCGCGCGGGCTCAACCCTCCCGTAGAGCGGGATGACGATCGCCTCTTCAGCTCGGGGAATTTGGAACGGCGTGCCGTTGGCCTTCCAGCGATCAGGTTTTTCGCGCTGGAAGCCGTTGACGATCTCCTGCCGGAAGAGACCGTACTCGTAGTCAATGCCGTAGCCGAAGCCCGGCATGCCCAGGGTGGCGAGGGATTCGAGGAAACAGGCGGCCAGCCGTCCCAAGCCTCCGTTGCCCAGCCCGGCGTCGCTCTCGGACTCCAGCACATCCTCGAGACTGATGCCCATCTCGCGCAGCACCTGGTTGAGGAGATCTCCCAGGCGCAAGTTGCTGATGGTGTCGCCCAGCAGCCGGCCCATGAGGAATTCCATGGAGAGGTAATAGAGACGCTTGGTGTCCTTCTTCTGGTATCGCCGCTCGGTGCGCAGCATCCGGTCCACGAGCTGGTCGCGCACGCCGAGCGAGATGGGCACCAGCAGCTCGGCCGGAGTGAGGTTCTCCTCCTGCCGCACCAGCGTGTAGCGAATGTGGCGGGCGATGTCTTCGCGCAGAATGTCTGCCGGACTCTCCGCCCCTTTATTCCGAGTGGACATACTCAATTCGACGACCCCGACCGAAGGTCCTTCCCGATCTGACCGGGCGGGACTTTGCCTCTCTGCCTTGCTACCTTTCTTTCATCGGCTGCTGGAACAATCTCTTCTCCGCGGAGGCGTTCGGCTGCCGGTGTGGATAAGTGACCGGCTTTCAAGGCGGGCCGCAGGCCCCGGGCACGGACCGTCATGGGGCTCAAACCGCGATTCTATCGGATTGTCCCTCGGGCGGCCACTCTCAGCGCCTGCCGCCGAGCCTGGGTGCCTGACGGATACGGACTTGCTCCCGGCCAGGGCCTCCGTGCACGTGGAGTGCCCCTAAGATGGTGCAAAGACACCTGTCAATCTTCGCGAAAAATTCGCATGAACTCCGGCCCGGGCCGTGTTCTAATTGTCCCGAAAAGCAAGTGCAAGTGAAGGGCTGAAGTATCCCCTGTGTCCAAGCATAAGGGGCACCGTTTTCCGTGCAGCTTTTCGTATTGCCTGGCGACGTGCTGCAACCAGGGTGCGGCGCAAGGCTGAGAAACAGTCGGAGCAAGCGGCATGCCGGCGGTTCGGAAATTCAAGCTCCGGGACAGGAGCAGCAACAACCGTGACAACCGCAACGCTCCTTTATCGCGATACTCGAAATCTTCAGGAGAGGATAAGACGATGTCAAAGTTTGACAAGTGCATATCACGCTTCGTTCTCCTATTGCTCTGCATAACATTACTGTCCTGCGCTGCAGCGTGGGCACAGTCCACCACAGAGGGTGCAATAGGCGGAACGGTGGCCGACCCGCAGGATAGGGTAATCCCGGGCGCCACCGTCACCATCAAGAACATCGGTACCGGTCAGGGAATCACCATCAAGACAGATTCCTCCGGCTACTACCGTGTCGGTCAGTTGCAGCCCACCGTCTATACGGTGAGCGTCAACGCGACGGGTTTTGCCCCGTACAAGGCCGAGAACATCATCGTCAACGTCGGCAGCCTTACGACGGTGAATCCGCACATGACCATCGGCACCACCGAACACGTGGATGTCTCGGGTGAAGCCCCGGTAGTCAATACGGTATCCCCTGAGTTTGCTCCCACGCTCAATGAAACCGCGATCCAGAACCTGCCCATCAACGGCGGCCGCTGGTCGAGTTTCTCCCTGCTGACGCCCGCCGTGGTCAGCGACGGCAACGGCTTCGGTCTGGTCAGCGTTCGCGGCATGAGCCCGCTGCTCAACAACAACACGATCGACGGCGCCGACAACAACCAGGCCTACTTCTCCGAGGAGCGCGGACGCACCCGCATCGGCTATTCGACGGGGAAGAGCTTCGTGCAGGAGTTCCAGGTCAACACCTCCAACTACTCCGCGGAGTACGGGCGTGCTGCCGGCGGCGTCGTCAACACCGTCACCAAGAGCGGCACTAACGCTATCCACGGCGACGTCTATTATTACGACCGTGACAACGACTGGGGTTCATTCAACCCCTACACCACACTCACCACCTTCAACCCGTCAACCAGCACTTCGACAACTTCGCATTACAAGCCGCTCAACGTCCGCAAGATGGGCGGCGTCGGCATCGGCGGCCCCATCCTTAAGGACCGGCTCTTCTGGTTCATCGGCTACGACCGCTACAACCTTAACTACCCTGGCACCGCGGTACCCACTGGGGCGGCCTCGTTCTTTGCCGTGCCGGACACGATTCCTACGGGCGGCACCCCCGGCGGAACCGGTTCAGGGAGCGCGCACTGCAGCGGCGCGAGCTCGGGCTCGGCCGACTACAACGTTTGTTTCCTGGCCGCGGAGCACTACATCTCCCTCAATGGCAAACCGTCCACCACGAACGTAAATAACGTGACGGGCGTTCAGTACGGCAATGCGTACAACATGTGGATGGGCGGCATGTTCGGCGGCACCTACATGGGGTACACCCAGCTCGGCCTGCTCAATGTCACTGGTCCAACCCCTCGCACCGGCGACCAGGACATCATCTTCCCCAAGCTGGATTGGATCATCAACCAGAAGAACCATGCCTCGTTCGAGGTCAACCGCATGCGCTGGTGGTCGCCAGCCGGCATCCAGACGCAGGCCACCAACGCCTACGGCACCAACAGCTTCGGCAACGACTACGTGAAAGACACCTGGGGCGTGGCCAGGCTGGACACCATGATCACGAACAACCTGACGAACCAGGTGCGCTTCCAGTACGGCCGCGACTTCGAGTTCGAGAACAACCAGTTGCCGACCGCCTACGAGATGGCCACATTGGTCACGCCCGTAAACGCCTTGACGGGCGTTTCAACCGGCTACAACAACGCCTACGGCATTCCTCCGAACGTGTATGTCGGAAGTTTCCAGTGGGGCACGCCGCTCTTCCTCAACCGCCCGCTCTACCCGAACGAGTACAAGATGCAGGTGGCGGATACGGTCTCGTGGATCTGGGGCAGGCACGCGTTCAAGTTCGGCGCTGACTTCGTGCGCACCAATGACTCGATCAACAACCTGTACGAGCAGTATGCGGAGTACTCGTTCAGCGGGCTGACGCAGTATTTTGCCCAGCTCTACGATCCGACGCGTGCGTATTTTAACGACTACTACCAGGCCTTCCAGGGCGGCGCCATCGCCAACCCGGTGACGACCTATCAGTTCAATACGAACGATCTGTCGTTCTTCGCTCAGGATGACTGGAAGATCGCCCGCCGCCTGACCCTGAACCTCGGCCTGCGCTATGAGACCGAGATGCTGCCGAATCCGTACTCGGCCCTGGCGATGACCATCCCGCTGGGCAGCAACACCATTCACACCGGAACCATGCCGAAGCGGCCGAACGCCTTTGGCCCGCGTGTGGGCTTCGCCTGGGATGTCTTCGGTGACTCTAAGACCGTCTTCCGCGGCGGCTACGGCATGTACTTCGGCCGCATCATCAACTCCACCATCTTCAGCGCTCTGGTCAACACCGGCGCCACCTCGGGCCAGGTAGCCTACGATTGGTATGCAAACAAGGCCGGAGTGGTACCCACTGGTGTTTTCCCACAAATTGCTGCGACGAACGCTCCATTTACCGCGGGCACGATGACGGTCAACTACTTCGACCCGAAGTTCACACTTCCCCAGATCCACGAGTTTGACCTGACCATGCAGCACCAGTTGCCTTGGAACATGGTCATATCCGTGAGCTACCTGGGCAGTTTGGGCCGCCACATGCAGAACTTCACCGACCTGAACCTGGGGGCCCCGGGGACGCCGTATTGTGGTTCCACGACCACTGGTAGCCCCTACGTCGATCCCGTCACACATGCGTACAGGAACCAGGCAGGCTGCACGGTTGCAGGCAACGCCTGGCTCACGCCGCCTTCTACCATTAGCTACAGCCTGACCAACGTTGGGGTGACCAGGTTGCCGCTGACCGACGGCAGCACCTACAACAATCTCCCCTTCTACACCACTCGCCTGAACCCGGCCTACGGCACGGTCACGGAGATCTTCAGCGGCGACAACTCCGCCTACCATGCCCTGGCGTTCCAGTTGGAGAAGCGCTTCAGCAACCATCTCCAATTCGCGCTGGCCTACACCTGGTCACATGCCATGGATAACGGCGTCAACGGCACCACCGGCGCCGGCACCGACAACATGATTGACCCGATGAATCCGAAGTATGGCCTGTGGGGCAATTCGAACTACAACGTGCCGCAGCGCTTCACCATCCACGCTGTGATGGATTCGCCCTGGAAGCACAAGAATGCCTGGAAGTACTTGCTGGACGGCTGGCAGGCTGCGCCGATGTTCCAGTTCCAGTACGGTCTGCCATACTCGGTGGCGACAGCTTCCGGAACGACGGCACAGTACGTTGGCGCGCAGAAATTCCCAGGTATCATGGGCGGCATGCTGGGCGCCGGTGGCTCCTACCAGATTCCCGGCACGGAGCGCAATGGCTGGCTGCAGCCCAAAACCTTTGTCTTTGACCTGAGGTTCGCGAAGAAGTTCCAGATCACGGAGCGGGTCAAGGCGGAGTTCTCGGCCGACGGCTTCAACATCTTCAACCACCAGAATGTGACGGGCGTCAATACCACGGCTCCCTACTCCATCAACCAGGGCACGAGCAGCGCCAGCCCGTACCTGTCGCCGAACACCTCAAGCACGGCGGATGTCGGCGGAGTGTCGCAGTTTGGCCTTCCGACGAATTCTAACAGCAACTTCGTGTACAACACGCGCCAGATCCAGCTTGGCTTCCGCGTGTCGTTCTAAACTCAACTTCGCAACAGCAACCGGCGGCAGCGCTTCGGCGCTGCCGCTTTTTTCGTCCAATTCGGGCGGTTAGGAAGCAGAAGCGCGCGAGAAATCGGGCGCCTGGAACTCACAACAAATTGTCTTCTATTTTTTGATGCTGATGCCGAGTTCCTTGAGCTGGGCTTCGCTGACCGGGGTTGGCGCCTGCATCATCAGGTCGGTGGCGGCAGCGGTCTTGGGGAACGGAATGACTTCGCGCAGGCTGGCCGCCCCGGCGAGGATCATCACGATGCGGTCGAGCCCCAGCGCGATGCCGCCATGCGGCGGCGTGCCGTACTGCAACGCCTCCAGGAAGAAGCCGAAGCGCTGCTTCTGCTCGGCCTCGCTCATCCCCAGCGCGCGGAAGATCTGCGCCTGCACGTCCTGGCGGTGGATGCGGATGGAGCCGGAGCCGAGCTCGGTGCCATTGAGCACCACATCGTAGGCGCGGGCGCGGACCTCGCCCAGCACCGACATGGGATCGTGCAGCGACTCCACGCCCTCCGCCAACATGCCCAGGTGGTCTTCGTGCGGAGAGGTGAAGGGATGATGCGAGAAGGTCCACACCTCGGCGTCCTCATTCCACTCGAAGGATGGGAAATCGGTCACCCAGAGAAATTTGTACTGTTTCTCTTCGAAGATTTTATGGCGCGCGGCGTACTTCTGTGCCAGCGCCAGCCGCAACTGCCCTGCCGCCATGGAGACCGCGGCACACTGCCGGCGCGTGGTGCGGGCGTCTGCGGGCGCGGTGCGCTGCGTACCTGCGACCAGCACCAGCAGGTCGCCTTCTTCGGCGGCGGTCAACTGCCGGACTTTGGCGACGGCCTCCGGCCAGCTCTTTTCCATGCGCTTGAAGTCGTCGTAGAACTTGATGAACTTCCCCTGCTTCTCGCTCAGCAGCGCCTTGTGCTCGTCGCGCTCTTTGCGCGATAGCTCGCCGACCTTCGGGATGCGAATGGCGACGAAGGGCAACTCAGGGTCGGCGCCCAGCGTGGTGAGCACGTCGGGCGGGAACGACGCCTTCACGTCGGTCATAGCGGGCAGGCGCATGTCGGGCTTATCAATGCCATAGAGGCGAATGGCGTCGTCATACGTCATGCGCGGGAAAGGCACGGCAATCTCAGAGCCTGCGGCCTTGAAGGCCGCGCCGAGGAAACCTTCCGTGGTGGCGAAGACGGAATCCTCGGTGGCGAAGGCCATCTCGAGGTCAATCTGGGTGAACTCCGGCTGGCGGTCGGCGCGCAGGTCCTCGTCGCGGAAGCAGCGCACCACCTGGAAGTAACGGTCGAAGCCGCTGATCATCAGGATCTGCTTGAAGAGCTGCGGCGACTGCGGCAGCGCGTAGAACTCGCCGGGATGCACACGGCTGGGCACCAGGTAGTCGCGCGCGCCCTCGGGCGTGGAGCGCGTCATGAAGGGCGTCTCAATCTCGTAGAAGCCCTCTTCGCTCAGGTGCTCGCGGATGGCAAGCGCGACCTTGTGGCGCAGGTGGATGTTGGCCTGCAACTCGGGACGCCGCAGGTCAAGGTAGCGGTACTGCAGGCGCATCTCCTCGTTGGGCAGCGCGACGTCAGCCGGAGTGAACGGCGGCACCTTGCTTTCATTGAGCACCAGCAGCTCGCCCGCCGCGATCTCGATCTCGCCGGTCGGCATCCTGGGATTGACCGCCCCGGGTTCGCGCGGCACCACCTTGCCGGTCACCGCGATGACGTACTCGTTGTGCAGCGCGCCTACCTTGTCGTGCATGGCGCCGGCCGCCTCGCGGTCAAAGACGACCTGGGTCAGCCCGCTGCGGTCGCGCAGGTCAACGAAGACCAGGGCGCCGAGGTCGCGGCGCTTGTTCACCCAGCCCATCAGGGTCACGGTCTTGCCGGCGTCGCCGGCGCGGAGGTCGCCGCAGCGGTGTGTGCGCTTCAGATTGCCCAAGAAATCAAGTTGCATGGCGCTGCCGTTCGGAGAGAGTCAAAGGAAGATTGTAACTGCTTATGAGTGACAGCGTCTGCGGCTCCGCAAGAAACCCTCCAAGGCTCACGGCGCCGCAAGAGGCTACTTCGCCTGTTGAAGGTGTCCCGCGAGACGCTCTCTCGCCACGCTCACCTGCTCGCCAGTCGCCAGGTCCTTCACCGCGAAGCTTCCGCTGTTGACCTCGTTCTCGCCCACCAGCACAGCAAACTTCGCGCCGAGCTTCCCGGCGGTCTCGAAGCCCTTCTTCAGGCGGAAGCCGCCTTCGCCGATATCCGTCGCGATGCCCGCCGCGCGCAGCTCGTGCGCCAGCTTCAGTGCGTGGCGGTTCATCTCCGTGCCCAAAGGAATGACGAATGCGATGAGCGGTTCCTGCACGGCCTGTTTCTGCGCCTGCAGCGCCAGCACCAGGCGGTCTTCGCCGATGGCAAAGCCGATGCCGGGGGCGTTCGGGCCGCCCAGCGATTCGCTCAGGCCGTCGTAGCGGCCGCCACCGAGCACCGCGCTTTGCGCGCCCAGCTCGCCGTGGGTGAACTCGAAGGTGGTCTTGGTGTAGTAGTCCAGCCCGCGCACCATGCGCTCGTTGATCTGGTAACTGATGCCCAGCGCGTCGAGCTGCGCCCGGACTTCGGCGAAGTGTTTCTTGCAGTCCTCATCGAGATACTGGCTGATCTTCGGCAGCTTCTCGATGATGGGCTGATCCTCGGGCACCTTGCAGTCGAGCACGCGCAGCGGATTGGTCTCAATCCGCCGCTGGCAGTCGGCGCACATCTTGTGCTTCACCGCGGCCAGCGCCGCGCGCAGCGCCTGGTTGTAGAGCGGCCGATCGTTGGCACAGCCCACCGAGTTGAGATACAGCGTCCAGCCGGTCAGCCCCACGTGGTCGAGTAGCGCCACCAGCATGGCCAGCACCTCGGCGTCACGCGTGGGCAGCTCGCTGCCCACCGAGGGCGGCCCGATGATCTCCGCGCCGATCTGGTAGAACTGGCGGTAGCGGCCCTTCTGCGGACGCTCGCGCCGGAACTGCGGACCGATGTAGTAGAGCTTCTGCAGCATGCCGGTGCGGTCGAGTCCGTGCTCGATGTAGGCGCGGACGACGCCGGCGGTGTTCTCGGGGCGAAGGGTGAGCGATTGGTTCTTCTCGCTGGCGGCCCGGCTCTTGTCCTCCCAAGTGAACATTTCCTTGGATACGATGTCGGTCTCCTCGCCCACGCCGCGGGCGAAGAGTTCGGTGGACTCGAAGACGGGGGTGCGGATCTCGCAGAAGTTGAAGCGGCGGAAGACCTCCCGCACGCGGCTCTCCACCAGGTTCCACAGGTCGGTATCGGGCGGCAGCAGGTCGCGCGTGCCGCGTACGGCTTTAATCATGAGTGCATCCCGCGGTGGCTTGGCTTCTTGATGCCCGAAGCTGTCCTAATGTACCCCGTTTCGCGTCCGGCGTCCGTTCGCTTCCGGGTAGGGGAATTCCATTTGTAACGCGGAGTTGCGAGCGACATCCTCGCCAAAGTAATGGGCCACGATCATGAGCGCCATCTCAAGCCCGGCGGCGATAGATGCCGCGGTGATGATCTGGCCGTCCACCACAATGCGCAGTTCGCGCTCCAGCGTGGTGTTGGGGAACTTCTCGCGGAAGAAGTCGCGCGAGCGCCAGTGGGTGGTGGCGCTGTGCCCCACCAGGAGCCCGGCGGAGCCCAGCACCAGCGAGCCAGTGGCAACCGAGGCCACGCGCTCCGCCTGCGCCGCCTGCTGCTTCACAAAGTCCAGATAGCGCTGGTTGTGCATCAGGGCGCGGGTGCCGTGGCCGCCCGGAACGATGAGCACGTCCAGCTTCGGGCATCCTGCGAAATCCACGTCAGGCAGGACCTTCATGCCCCCGGCGGTAACCACCGGCTCCAGCGTTTCGCTCACCAGTACGGTGCGGATGGGCGAAGTGCTCTCACGGCGCGCGCTTTCGTCCAGCCGGGTGGTGGCAAAGACCTCGTAGGAGCCGCAGAAATCGAGGGCTTCCACCTCGGGGAACAACAGGATGCCGAAGGTGCGGGCTTTGCCGTTGGCGCCGTTCACCGGCCACGCTCGCTGAGGTACTGGGCCTTGTAGCCCAGATAGTTCTTGGCATAGGTCATGATGGTTGCTCTCTCTTCTTCCGTGAGCATTCTACGGAACTTGCCGGGGGAGCCCATCCAGAGCGAGCCGGGTTCGACAACGGCGCCCTCGGGGATGAGCGTTCCCGCGGCAATGATGGAATCGTGGCCGATGCGCGCGCCATTGAGCACAATCACGCCAATGCCGATGAGGCAGCGGTCCTCGACCACACAGCCGTGCACGGTGGCGTTGTGACCCACCGTCACCCAGTCGCCGACGATAACCGGCCACTGGCCCAGCATGCCATGGAGGACCGTGTTGTCCTGAATGTTGGAACTTGCGCCGACGCGGATCTTATGCACGTCGCCGCGCAAAACAGTGTTCATCCAGATGCTGGCGTGCTCGCCCAGCACCACGTCACCGATCAGCTGCGCCGTTGGGTCCACATAGCAGGTGGCGGGGACGGTGGGCGAGATACCCTTGTAGCTGCGGATCATTTGTGAAAAAGAGGCTCCCGGCCCCGACGGCCAGCGGCGGCGCGGAAGGCTGTAGCCGCCGGCGGCAAGTTTGCAACCCTTGAAAATACCAGAAGTTGCGTCAGGCGGGAAACCTCCACTAGGGGGCGGCCGCACAGCCCTACTGATCTTCGATAACAATAAATGTTTTGAGCGTCCAAGCACCATTTACGATAAGCTGTAGTCTGCCGATTGGGCGGGTTTGGGGGTGTTACAGACTTTGGCGGAAATTCGTCTTCAAGAGGGTGAGTCCCTCGAGAATGCGTTGCGCCGCTTCAAGCGGAAGGTGCAGCAGGAGGACATCATCAAGGAAGTAAAGCGTCACTCCTACTACCTGAAGCCCGGCGAGAAGGCCCGGCTGAAACAAGCACTGGCGCGAAAGCGCAGCCGCAAGAAGTCTCGGAAAGAGCAGGACTAGCGCATCACAGAGGCCGCCCGCAGCAGCGTGGCGGCCTTACTCGTTCTACCAGGAAAGTCTGGAATCGGCAGGTTCGGCGGTATTTGCAATCCTAGTAGCTGTTCTTGGCCGCTCAACGCGGCGCAGCCGAACCAGAGTCAAAGGCATGGTCCCCTTCCGGCAGAGGTGCGCCGGGGCGGGCCTCCGCTTCGGCGCGGAGGCCCGAGGGTGGTTCGAACGCCAAACCCCGCCTCGGGGCGATGCTCGGATCCACGGGCTGAAAGGGACAGGTACCCCATGGA
>Ga0209777_10000628_pt1 | contig 56518 bp, 62 predicted proteins | sample FrelakmetHBP12HB_FD_187147 | JGI IMG/M metagenome (GOLD analysis project Ga0209777, IMG submission 187147) | Freshwater lake sediment microbial communities from the University of Notre Dame, USA, for methane emissions studies -HBP12 HB (SPAdes)... | ecosystem: Environmental > Aquatic >...
GCGGAAGACGATGACGTATTCGAGGGTCGTGATCGCGCAACGGGCGCACTCAAGTGGACCGGCACCCGTGTCGACCTAATCTTCGGTTCGAACTCCCAACTCCGGGCCTTGGCGGAAATCTACGGATGTGAGGACTCCCAGGAGAAGTTCCTGCACGACTTTGTAGTGGTGTGGAACAAAGTCATGAACCTTGACCGTTTCGACCTCGCCTGATCGTGGCATAAACGTCTTCGAGGGCTTCTGACAGGATGGGATCTATACGTTGTATGGGGCAGATGGGAAAATACCGACTGTTCCAGAACCGTCATCTTTTCTACTCATTGGTCTCGGTTTAGCAGGATTGGCAGGTGTGGGGAGAAAGTTTAAAAAATAGAAAAGAAACTGATTTTTACCATAGCAAGGCAGAGTCAATTGGCTCTGCCTTTTTTACCAGTTACGAATGGTAATCTTCATTTCAAGCCCAAACCAAAAATCATTGATAAGTAGGTAAACTCAACATTTCCCTATTTACCGATTCCTTCTTGTGACAAAGCATCCGGTGATTTTAACGGGCATACTTTGTTTCAAACGGCATTCAATATTGACTACACTCTTCAATTGACGTATTTTGGTCTCAGCAGAAAACAACGCGACTACAGAGAAAACAAAACATCAACCTGTAGCATCGGGAGAAACCGGTCTACTCAATTCAAGAGAAAATAAGTATGCTGCGTAAGATCGTCCTTATCATCTACGACCTCTTGACAGGCGCAAAAAATCCCGTTGTTTACCGTTCCCTGTTCTTTTTCCTGTTTGTATCCCCCGTTATCGTGTTGGCACTCATCAATTATGCGGATCTCGATCGAGAGTCCACGACGTCGATACTTGCGAAGAGGAGATCGCTGTCTGTTCTCTCGGCTGCCATTATTAATGAAAACCTTGATAGCCTCGTTAATTTGGGTATTTCCTATGCGACAAGACCCAGGGTTATTGAATATGTTGAAAAGGGGGACTGGAAAAGCGCCCTGAGCATAACGACCCAGGCTTTGGATTTCTTTACCTTCTTCAATCGCATCGTACTTTTTGATCCCGAGGGGGTGATTAAAGCGGATATGCCGCATGCCATACCGGGAGTCATTGGTCAAAGCCGGGCCGACAGCGAATGGTATAACAGCGTCAAGCGCAGTTGGAAACCTTACATCTCAGGAGTCTACATAAAGGGTGCCGAACCCAAGATGCCAGTGGTATCTGTTATCGTTCCCATCAAAACCATGACTTCCATGACAAAGGCAGGTCACTCGACAGCAAGGGAAGAGCAAAAGGTGGTCGGCATCTTACAATTCCAGGTCAAATTGGATATTTTCAATAACTGGATCAATAAAGTTGATATCGGACCCGGCAGTATCATCTACATCGTCGACCAATACGGACGCCTTGTGTATCACCCCAGATACATCAAAGAAAGAACTCTGACGGATTTTTCTTCTGTTGGTATTGTCGCGAAAGTATTGAGAGGAATCGGAGGCTCCGAGGTGAATTATAACCCCATCGAAAAGGAAGAACGTTTAGCCGCTTACGAACCCGTACTTTCATACGGATGGGGTGTCGTGATTACCCAGCCGACTGGTCTTGCTTTCATTGAGAAGAACGAACGGCTGAAGAATGCTATAATCACCTATTCCATGATTTTTTCTCTTGCAGGAGCGATGGCCTTGCTTATCTTATACAGCATTGTCATTCGCAAGCGGGTGGAAGAAGCACTGCGGGAGAGTGAGGAAAATTACCGTGAACTAAGCATTGTCGATGCGCTCACCCAGCTTTACAATTCCAGACATTTTTACAATCAGCTAAGGATGGAGATCGATCGGGCAAACCGCTATGAACAGCCGTTAACCCTTCTCCTTCTCGATATCGACAATTTTAAGGCATTCAACGACACTTATGGCCATGTCGAGGGAGACCAGGTTCTATCTCTATTTGGCCAGGTGGTAAGAAGATGCCTGCGCAAGACGGATTCCGCCTATCGCTATGGGGGTGAGGAATTTACCATCCTCCTTCCCATGACAAAAAGCGAGAACAGTGTCGTTACAGCTGAAAGAATCAGAGCAGAATTCAAGAAAGAGAATTTTCCCCCTGTTGCAGGTAAAGATGTCCATATGACTGTGAGTATCGGGGTTGCGCAGTACAAGCCACAGGAAGATGTGAAGGCCTTTATACGCCGGGTTGACCAGCTTATGTATCAGGCAAAAAAGAACGGAAAAGACAGGGTTTGTTCTGAGACAGAGTCTCAAGAACAGTCCAACTGGTAATCCTCACTTCAATTCCAAACCGGATGTTACGGATAAGTAGGTGGAGCGAGCAATTCCGATTTTTCCCGGCTGTCCGTCCGATGGAAACCTACTTCATATTGGCGTAGGAGTGCAGTCCGCCCAAAAGAAAGTTGACGCCGAAATAGGTGAAGAGAACGCAGCCGAACCCGATGATGGACAGCCATGCCACGCGGCTGCCGCGCCATCCTTTCATATTACGGGCATGGAGGAGAGCGGCATAGATAAGCCAGGTAATCAGAGACCAGGTCTCCTTCGGATCCCAACTCCAATAAGCGCCCCACGCCAAATCCGCCCAGACTGATCCTGTGATGATCCCCAGCGACAGCCAGAGAAACCCGAAAAGGACCATCTGATGGTTGAGCTCGTCGAGCTGCCTGAGATCGGGAAGCAGGGAGTGTGCACTGCCGGAGGTCTCCTGTTTTGATTCCCTTGCAATATAAAGAATGCTGATGCCGAATGAAACGGCGAAGGCCGCATAGCCGATGAAGCAGGTCACGACATGGGCGATGAGCCAGTTGCTCTTCAAGGCAGGGAGAAGCGGCTGAATCTTCGAATTCACACCCGTGGAGAAGGAAGCGTATGCCATTGCCAGAAAAGCGAAGAGGGCGGGGAACACGCCGAGGGCCCGCTGTTTCGTCCGGTATTCCATGACCAGATAAATGAGCATGATCGCCCAAGCTGCGAATACCAACGATTCATAAAGATTGGAAAGAGGCGCATGCCCGTAGCCCATCTGGTAGGATTCCCACCAGCGGAGAATCATTCCCGCCATTTGTATAGCGAGCGCAGCCGCTCCGGTGACGCTGCCCCAGAGCATAATCGTGCGGCGGTGAAAGATGACTCCTGAAAGATAGAGAAGCGCACAGAGGAGATAGGCAAAGGTGGTTATGCCAAGAAGGATGGAGCTTGTGATCATGGCTTGCTTCCTCCTCCCTCTTGCCCCAGTTCAGCCTGCAGACGGTCGCAGAGCCTGTTGAATTCCTGCTCGAAAGAGAGCTCATTCCTATTGGTCCTTCCGGCAATGATAATCCTTGTCTCTCCCTTGCCAGGCGCTTCTGCCGCCGCCCAAACCCACAGTTTGCGGTTGCTTACGTAATAGGTGAGGCCTATTCCCACCAGCATCGCCGCAAAGCCTAACCAGACAAGCCAGATTCCCGGGTCCCGCTTCACCTGCAGACCGGTATACGGTGTCCGGGTGGCATGCAGGACTCTCACATGGTAGTTCTCAATTTGGTTGCCATGAAAATCCCTGTCAATGAGGATCCATGATCCGTCAGGCTCCCCGCCGGCCCTGGAGATGATAAGAATCATAGCGGGACCGAGTCTCCGGAAGTCCTCTTCGAACCGGAGAATCTGCGCCCTGTCCCTGGTACCGGGAATATCCACCCACTCCCGGAAGGGAACAACAAACCGGCGGACGGCTCCCGATTCTCTGTCCGTGAGCTCCACTTCCGCGTCCTTGAGTATGGTGCCATAGGACGCCTGATAGAAGGTGATGCCGTCATACGTGAGGGGATCGTTCACCCGCAGTTCCCGCTTCAGGACCTCCTTCCCATCGCGGATCAGCGTCAGATCCGAGCGGAACTCCCGCGGCATGCCGTTGTCATAATAGGACACATCGAACTTGTCGCACCGAACCTGAAAGGGGAGATTCAAGCCGCGATCGGTGTCTTCCAGCATGACTTCGCTTACGGCTTCCCCTTCGAGGATGTTCATGGAGCCCTTGAAGCCAAATATGGAACCGACGAGGGCGCCGCAGAGCACCAAGAGAACGCTCAGGTGGACGACATAGACCATGAAGGGGCTCCAGCGGCCTTTCTCGGCCACTCCTGCCATGTGGTCGGCTCCATCAAGCCTATGTAACGCGCCGAACCCTTCCGCAATGATGCTGGTGAGCCTCGCCTCTGTCTCATCCCGGGAAAGCTTTGATGTGAACTGACAATTAAGGCTGCACTTGGCGAGCCTCTGGGGATCCACCTGCTCGTCGCGGCGCCGGAATATCTTCAGTGTTTTAGGCAGTCGCTCGATGGTGCAGACGATGAGGTTGGCGCACAGGATAAGAAGGAGGAGTCGAAACCATCCGGCGTGGTAGAGGTCATTCAGGCCGAAGGCCGTTATAAACCAGATGGCCCGCTGGCTGTAGTGTCTCTGGAGATCCGCCTCGCCGAGCCCCTGGGGCATTAGGGTTCCTACGACGGATGCAGCGGCAAGAATGAGGAATATGACGACAGTAAGTTTCGGGGATGCAAGCTTTTGATAAAGGCCCTGCCAAATGCTTTTCTGCATTTCTATCTGCCTTCAGGTGGCGTTTTGCAATATTAGTAACCTTTTAAATAACCCTGTGTCAAGAAGAGAGGATATGTATGGAAGAAGTGTTGACACAGGACTCCTTTTGTCCTTATACTCCTTCGGCAGAAAAGTGAATCCTTTCGGGAAGGCAGCATGCAGAATGGCTGATATAGACGGGCCTGAAGTGCCATAGAGAACTGCACGAGGCGAGCCTGCACACTACTTCTTGGAATAAGGACGAATCGGTGAAGAAAAAGTTTGGTCCAACAGCTATAGGTATGCTCCTGCTCCTGGGGCTGCGGTTCTTCGGCCAGATCGAATCGCTCATGACTTCCTTCAATCCCGGCCCGCTCGTCATGTTCTGTATTTATTTGGCGGCGATTATAGGCATATACAAAAGGAAGCCATGGGGTGATATTCTTTGCGCCGTCGTCGGCGTTACAGATATTGTAACTACGCTCATATACACAGAAGGTGCAAGCCGGGTCGGCGCGGTCGCCGTCGATGCGTTGATGATCTATCTGGCCTTTGAGGATTACAAGAATATCAAGGCGAGCAAGGAATCCGGAGACATAAATATCGAAGAAAAACCACCAGGGGATCAGCAATCACCGTAGGTGAGAGAAGCGCCATGAAGAAGAGCGCAAGATTCACGGCTCACATATTGCGCCGTCAGTCGCATCGAGAGGTTCTTTTGCTCTCGCGTAGCGTGCTCCTAACCATATGAGTACAACCGCGAAGACAGCCCGCAAGGCCCCGTCCGAGAAATAATGGGCAAATGTCCCGCCGACGGACGCCCCTATCAATATCCCCGCAATCATGCCTGCCAGGATATCTGTCTTCACGTTGCCAAGTTTCCAGTGAGTATAAGCCCCGACGCCACCGATAGGGACCATGGCGAGAAGCGAGGTCCCCTGTGCCGTGTGTTGTGTAAATCCCGTTAGCAGCACCATGGCAGGCACCATGAGGATGCCACCGCCAACGCCCAGCATGCCTGAGAGAAATCCCAGGAAGACACCGGTCAGAAGGAGGACAGCAGCCTGAGGCCATCCTGTCTCCAGGCCGTGAAACACGGGAAGATAGGGTTTGGCAAGGCTAAGGAGTGACATTAATATAAGAAAAAAGCCGAAGTAGCGTTTCAGCTTCCATTCGGCAAGGGAATGTGCAAAGTGGCAACCAGGACGGGTCGTGAGAATGGCCGGTACGGCTAACAACACGGCCGCCGTGACATCAATCGCGCCCCCAAGGCCGTAGGCAATAGCGCCGGCTAAGCCTGTGAATATGATAGTCACGAGATTTGTCCCATGTGCCCTGTGCTGGTCCACCTTGAGAATGTCCACCATGGCGGGGATCATAACGAAGCCGCCGCCCAGGCCGATAAATCCTCCAAGCATACCCCCAAACAAACCTATCAGAAAGGCCATATAACCTCTATCTCTCATTCAGGGCCAGGACCTTATCTCAGCAATTTGCCGGCGCCGAGATCCTTCATGACCATTCTGGCTACTTCGTCGATAAGGTTGGCCATCGAACCGGGCTTGACCGTCTCGGAACGGACTCTCCACATTAATTTTCCCGTTGAGGCATCGTAGAGGTCGCTTTCCATGACAATGTCCTTCTCTTCGAACTTGTACTCCATGGGAGGCGTCTGTACAGTGTATATGGGGAACGAATAGCTCCAGTCAGGCGAGGTCTCAGGAGGCGGAGCGAAACGGTCCATCGCCGCTTTTTCGCCGATACTGACAATACGAACAGTAAAGATCGCGTCCATACTCAACCTTGCTGCCTCGGCTCTTACGTCCGCGCTGGCCAGTTCTTTCTTCTTGGTTACTGACGCAAGGGAAACTGCCTTTACGCCATGCTCCTGGAAATGTTTAGCGAAGGTGCCTTCCAATTTCCTTTTATCGAATTGATGTGAGGTTGCCACGACCAAAACGTTTTTCAGATAACGCCCCTCGTAAGCGCTGTTAAGCCAGCCGTTGCTTAATTTCGTCCCTCCACAGGATGAAAGAAAAAATAGGCCAATGATGAGGGCTATGCCAATGCGGCTCGATAGAGTTTTCATAATAATATCTCCTGTAGTGTCATTTCTTCTCGCCCCTTTTGACAAAGGGGAAAAAAGAGCGCGGTGGTCTGTTCCTTTTACGTAAGTCCGGCACGATGCCGTTCGTAAAGATCGTAATTGGCCTTAAGCATTTCCTGAACGGGCAGTTCATACGGGCAGCGTTCCTCGCACTCCCCGCATTCCTCACACAGCTTCACGCTTTCCATCATCACACGGGAAAAGTCAACGGCGACAGCCGGCGACATTCTGGAGGCAACGACCTTGTAAGCCATCGCCGGTGTAATCATTACGCCATGAGGGCAGGGCTGGCAATATTCGCACCTGTGGCAAAACTGCTTGCCTAGCTCAACGCGATATTTGTCCATGAGCTCCCGGTCTTTCTTCATCACCCTGTTTTCGCGCTCGTAAAAAGAGACGACTTCGTCCACAGACGCAACGGAATCGAAGCCCACAAGGGGAATGACGTCAGGATGCTGGCGCAGAAATTTAATGGCGATTTTGGCATTGTCAATCACGCCGCCCGCAAACGGCTTCATAGCCAGAATGCCCATGCCACGCTTGCGCGCCTCTTTGTGTAGCTCATCCTTCGGTTCGTCCTCGATGAAATTAAACGGAAACTGAACGGTGGCAAATATGCCGGTTTTAACCAGTTTCACGGCCATGGCAAGGTTATGCGAAGTGACGCCGATAAACCGCACCTTTCCCTGTTCGCGGGCCTTCATCACGGCTTCCAGCGCTCCGCCGGGCGCGGTGACAGCAAGCAGATCCTTCTCCTGGGCCACCTGGTGGAGCTGGTATAGATCGATATAATCCGTCTTCAGCATGCGTAAACTATTATCGATGTGCTTGGTCGCTTTAGCGGCATCTCTCAGAAATGTCTTGGTCGCCACGACAATTTTTTTCCGCATACCGTCAAAGGCGCCCCCCATCTTCTCTTCGCTGTCGCGATAAATATTGGCCGTATCGTAAAAGGTTATCCCCTGCTCGTAGGCGCGGCGCAGCACTTTCACGGCCGTGTCCTTATCCAGGCGGATGATAGGAATTCCGCCGAATCCCACCTCTGAAATTTTCAAACCCGTCTTCCCCAATTTTACATAATGCATGACCGCTCACCCTTATTGCTTTCCAATCTTTATTTCATCTTTTCTGGCCGCCGATTTTGCTAAGCAGGTCTCTGAACACTCCGACCTGCTGCGCACCGACAACCTTCGTTTTCCCGTTGATGATAAATGTCGGCACCCCCGTCAGATTGATCTTTGCCGCCTCCCTTCTCGATTCCTCGAGGCGATGGGCATAGCGCCGGTCTTTCAGTGCTTTCACGAGTTCATCTATATCGAGCCCACAGATCCTGGCGCTCTCCGTGAGCACATCCAGGCTGCCGATGTCCTTTGATTCCGCGAAATACGTATAAAACATCCGTTCATGGAAAAGCTCATACTTCCCCATGTCGCGGGCGTATTCGCTTGCTTCGAGAGACATGCGGGAATTGGAGAGCAAGAGCCGCGGGCCGAATTTGACGCCGAATTCGTCGCCCCTTCTCCTGATGTTTTCGTACATCTCTTCGACATTGGCCCCGGGGAACCTCTTCGCATAGGGAATCCCCTCAGGCGGCGTCTCCGGATGCAGTTCAAAGCTCAGCCAGTCATCCCTGATATCAAATTCTTTCTTTAATGAGTCGACAATGCCCTTGCCTATATAGCAGAAGGGTCAGACATAGTCGGAAAAGATGCGCATCTCAATCGTCATGTTCACTTACCGTGATACTTGTCATTTCGAAGGAGCGAAGCAGGTAGTCTTAATGTAGTGCGGGACTTTAGTCCTGCTCCTTCAGTGTGCCTGATTCAGCAGACCTGAAGGTCTGCACTACTGCAATAGATTTCCCGCTTTTTTAATGAGTCGACAATGCCCTTGCCTATATAGCAGAAGGGTCAGACATAGTCGGAAAAGATGCGCATCTCAATCGTCATGTTCACGTACCGTGATACTTGTCATTTCGAAGGAGCGAAGCAGGTAGTCTTAATATAGTGCGGGACTTTAGTCCTGCTCCTTCAGTGTGCCTGATTCAGCAGACCTGAAGGTCTGCACTACTGCAATAGATTTCTCCTACGCTCGAAATGACAGTAATTCTGGATTCCCGCCGGAGCCTGTCCTCGAATGTCCTTGTCGGGGGCGGGAATGACAGATCTTTATTTTTTCCCTACAGCCTTCTTGGGAATACGGGACTCACAAGGCACCTTTGTCTGACACAGGCCGCAGGAATCGGCTTCAAAACCATAAAGGGACTTTATGTGCTTAGATGAAGTGCCGTGTGTATGACCGGAGCACTTCATCTTGTCATGGCCGGCCTCGCTTAGCGCCCCTACGGGACAGCGGGACACGCATTTCTTGCAGGCGCCCTGCGTATAGAAGAGGCAGTATGCGTGGTGATCGTCATATGACCGGCCGGTTGCGGGGATCTGGATTTGTGCCACTACGGAGCCTACGCGCACGGCCTTTCCGCGCGGCGTAATCAAGCCGTCACAGAGGCCGAATGTCCCCAATCCCGCTGCATAGGCTGCATGCCTTTCCGACCAGGTGGAGGCGAAACCATACAATTCGGACATTTGCCGCGAAAATTGCGGTGACAACACGGGCGCAACGGCCTTGTATCCTTTTTGTTGCAGGGCATCTACTACGTGCTTGCGAAGCTTGTCATTGACCTCCTCGCCATAGAGGCGGGCCCTGGCCCACCGCTCCGGCGGAAATTCTTTTTCTTTCCGGCTATCCTTCCTGGTCGTCTCCGTCTGCGGGAGGATCCACGTAATAACGGTAAGGTCTTTCGCGGCCACCTTGGCCTCCGGGAATTGTTGCTTGAAGATCTCCAGCGGTGTCCAGTGAAAAGGACCTACATGTTTCTTGTAGTCTTCGTAGAGAGGATCGTCTCCGCGTGAAAATCCCACAAGGGGTTCGTCCCACGCCCTTTCATTCGTTTCATCCTGAAGGGTATTCTCCGGCGACGTGTTTATGAAATCGCGGATGACTCCCTCTAACCAATTTGCCAATTCTGACTGTTCTGCCATGGATATTAATTGCTCCCTCTTTATCGCCGCGATGTAAGATCTTGCTAAAGGCCAAAGTCCTGGTTAATCAGAATGACCTTCACCCTTCCCTTGGGAGCCGATTTCTCGGTGATCGCCCAGGTATTGCAGATACGCTCCGCACTCTTGCACTGCTCACAGTATGAGGTTTTGACGCAAGGGGTTTTTCTGTTCAGGCGTATGGCGTTGACCGGCGCCGCGTAATTCTTGATGCGCCTCATGGCATCTTCCAAATCGGCAACGACCTTATTCCGGCTTGCAAGGACAATGACGTTTTTGGGGCCGAACGTTAAACCCGCAACGCGGTTTCCCGTGCCGTCCAGGTTCACAAGCTCGCCGTTCTCCGTTACGGCGTTGGTCCCCGTAATGAATAAATCAGCCAGGAGCGACTGTCTGCGCCGCTCAACGTTTTCATCCCAGGATATGGTCTTGTCTGACGTCTCTATTGTCTTAAAGGATGTGCTGGCTTTGAGGGCGGCGTGAAGGCCTGTCTCTATGGACGTCATGGACGTACCCCAGGAAACGACGGCAGGCTTCACGGCAGGTATGATTTCTTCGAAAACAATCTTTTTTACCTCATCCGCATTGTTCGCCAGGAAGACCTCGAAGTTATTTGCTTCCAGAGCTGTTTTAAGATCAGCCAGTCTCAGTTGCCAGTATTGTTCAATCGGTGCGCTCATACTTTACCTCCCAGTCATTGTTCATTAAGTTTCTATTTGACACCCGTCAAAATTGCTTGCACACGGGCTTTTTATATACGATATATAGGCGCCATGGCCTTGTCAAGAACATATGCTCACATCTTTTTTGGATCGGACTTCCATTGGAAAACTATAAAGATAAGCATAGCTTTTGTCCGCCTGGTTAAGGAGGGTTCGCCTGTAGAAAATGGAAGCCTTCAGAGTCTATAAACAATATCCCTACTATTATGAGGAATGGATCACCCTCAAGGACGGTTCGGCCGTCTTCCTCAGGCCGATCAAGCAGACGGATGGCCCGCTCCTTACGGATCTTTTTAAGAGATTATCCCGGGAGACCATCTACTTTCGCTTCCTGACCCATCTGGACAAGCTGCAGCCGGAGATGCTCAAGCAGCTTGTGGAGATCGATTACGAAAGCCATTTTGCCCTCGTGGCGATTATTACAGAGGACACAAAGGAATCCATCATCGGCACCTGCCGCTACATCGTCAAAGAGAACACGGATCACGCAGAGCTCACCGTTGTCTTGAGAGACGACTGGCAGAGGAAAGGTCTGGGGAAAGCCATGGTGACAAGAGTTGTAAACATCGCGAGGTCACAAGGACTGGCCAGTATCGAAATACTTCTCGATTACCGGAACGAAGGGATGAAGCGTATTTTTGCTTCCCTTGGATATCCTGTCAGTTACGAATCGTCCATCCTTGACATTGCCGACCGCATGGAGATCCTTCTCCAGGAGATCAAGATCTAATTTGCGCTATCCATTAATAAAATTCTTATCAGAAATTTCGAGGCCATAAATCAGGTTATCCCTGATTGCGAATACCTGTTTAATTCCATATCTGACGTTGAGGGAACACTACATCATGCAGGACTCTTTAGGAGGACGGAAAATGCAGACCATAACGGCATTCAAAGAAATAGGAATTGTGAAAAAAGCCCTAATGGGCATCCTGATCGGGCTTCTATGTGCGGGCTTTGCCTATGCGGAGGGAAAAGGGATGGCAAGTGAAGCCAAGGCCCTGCTCTCCAGGGCCGTTTCCTACTATAAGGCAAATGGCAGGGACAAGGCCTTTGCAGCATTCAACAACCCTAAGGGAAGGTTTGTCCACAGCGATCTTTACATCTACGTGATCGATCCCGACGGCAAGATACTGTCACACGGCGCAGACGCCAAACTTATCGGAGAGAACCTGCTTGATCGTGAAGACGCCGCCGGGAAAAAGTTCATCAAGGCGATAATCGATGATACCAAAATAAACAATAGGGGCGCCATGGACTATAAGTGGACCAATCCACAGACCAAGAAGATAGAGCAGAAATCGGCCTTTTTTGAAAGAGTGGGTGACGTAATCTTTATCTGCGGCTACTATAAGTAGATCGCTTGATAATATCTTTCTCAACGGGGAAGGGCGGCCGTTATCGCTGAGCTTCCCCGTCTTTGTCAGGTGGAATGCTGATTAAGCGCCCGTTCTCAGATTTTCAATCATATACTCCATGGGATTTTTTTCAAACGTCTCTTTACATTTCGCGGAGCAGAAGTAAACTTTTTTCCCTTTGTGTTCACTGCTGTGCGCCGCCTTTTCTTTTTCTAATTTGGACTTGCAGACAGGGTCTACACAATGTCGCGCCATAGGTATCACCTCCTCTAACTATTTTAAATCAGTTTATCACAGATGTGCCGGATGAATATCAGGCATTCCCTTATTTTGAGCTTCGAAATATACTAATCTCGTCAAGAAGTGGGGTTAGTAAAATGAAACTATTTGACAGGTCATTTTACAGGTGCTATTATTGGTGCCATTAAGAGACCATTAAGGAGGCTCCCATGCCGAATGTAAAATATTCTGAAGACATCGTTCCCATTAGCGATCTGAAGGTTAATCCGGGTCGGATTCTTAATCAGGTAGACAAAACCTCCCGACCGGTACTCTTGACGAGTCGAGGAAGAGGCGTAGCCATTGTCCAATCGCTGAAAAATTATGAGGCAAAAGAAGAAGAACAGGCATTTCTGCGCGGCGTTGTCCAGGGATTGATGGACTTGGAAGAGGGACGGGAAATGAGCCTGGTGGATGTAAAAAAGCGCCTTGGACTGAGTGGATAGCTATGCCGCGAAAAAGAACGATTACCTTTGCCGAATCGGCGGTCAAGGATCTGGAGGAAATCCGCAACTGGTATGTAGATCAACAAGTCCCTGCTGTAGGCGAAAGGATATTGAGGGAAATCATTTCCCAGGTAGAAAGGCTTGCTGATTTTCCTGAAAGTGGACGTGTTGTGCCGGAGTTTGGAATTATGAATCTGCGAGAAATCATCTATTCACCCTTCCGCATCGTTTACCGGCATGATAAAAGCCGGGTGAGAATTGTGCGGGTTTGGCGCAGCGAAAGACTGCTCAAGATACCTTAACAATGGACTTGCCATGAAGCGAATAAAGAACATAATTGCTTCACCAATTGAAGCAATAAGAGGGGACAAATGACTCAGGACTTGAGACGTTTCTGAGTAAGAGGCTCCTCATGATTTTTTGTGCAGCAGTTATCGCTGATCTTCCCCGTTTTTTGTCAGAGTCTTTCTCTCTCATTAGTATGAGTTCCCCCCCACTTTGAAAAAATGTCTTGCGCTATTCGCGAATAGCGAATATAATCTCGCCATGATTCTTAAACCCCAAGATATATTTATTCTCCTGAAGCTTGTCTCACTCGGGAAAGCCCAGTGGTCTTATGCATCCCTGGCCCGTGATTTATATATGAGCACGTCCGAGGTCCATGCAGGTATGAAGCGTGTGGTTGCAGCGCATTTAATGGGCTCGCAGAAAGGGCACCTTCTGAAAAAGTCGTTTGAAGAATTTCTCATTCACGGTATTAAATATGCTTTCTCACCTGATCATGGCAGCCTTACCAGAGGCATTCCTACCTCATATGCAGCTCCCCCCCTCAAAGACTTGATTTCTCAAACGACGGAACCTCCTCCCGTATGGCCCGATCCGGAAGGCACTGTCCGGGGATATGAATTTTCGCCTCTTTATAAGTCTGTTCCGAAGGCTGCTTTAAAAGATAGAAAGCTTTATGAATTATTGGCCTTAGTCGATGCAATCCGCGACGGAAGAACCCGTGAAAGAGAAATCGCCATCAGAGAACTCAAAGCGCGCTTGGAATCACCATGATCAATACCAGAGATTTGAATATCCAAATGATCGCTACTGTGGCCAAGCGCCTTGGTAATCTTAGGGAAAAAGTCGTTTTCGTCGGTGGTTGCGCCACAGGTTTATTCATCACGGACCCTGCGATGCCGGAAGTCCGGGTAACAAAGGATGTGGATGTCATTATTGATATTGCTACAAGGACGGAATACTACGGGCTTGAGGCAGATCTTCGAAGCAAGGGTTTTAGAAATGATATGAGTGAAGATGCACCGTCGTGTCGCTGGCTAATCAATGGTATTGAAGTTGATGTCATGCCGACTCAAGAGGATATTCTCGGATTCTCCAACCGCTGGTATCTGCCTGCCATCGAGAATGCAAATTATGTGGAGCTCGAGCAAGAGCTTTCAATTAAACTTGTTACTCCCCCTTATTTTCTTGCAACTAAAATCGAAGCTTTTAAGGGGCGCGGCAAGGGAGATTATATGGCCAGTCACGACATGGAAGACATTATAACCGTTCTTGATGGACGTCGCGAAATCGTTGATGAAATCAAAAGTTCCTCTGATGAATTGAAAACTTTTCTTTCCACAACGTTTCGAAGATTCTTGGCTGACAAGAATTTTCTTGATGCAATTCCAGGACAATTGCTACCCGATAGCGCAAGCCAAGCACGGTTGCCGCGGCTTATAAAGCTCCTGGAAGAGATAGCAAATTTGCAACATGATGTGTGATAATCAGGTTCAAGGAAAAGGGGACGGCATATAAATGTGGTAGCATAATACAGGTTTCGGAACTAGTATGGCGTCCCTATGTTTTCTTGGAATTATGAATCTGCGAGAAACCATCTATTCACCCTTCCGCATCGTTTACCGGCATGATAAAAGCCGGGTAAGAATTGTTCGGGTTTGGCGCAGCGAAAGACTGCTCAAAATGCCTTAACAATGGACTTAACAATAACAAAAATACTGCATTCGGGGAGGTTCCTATGACCACCGCTCTTGAGTATCTGAAGACTAATCCTGTTTTTCACATTGCCACTGTTGACGGCACGAAGGCCAGGGTTCGCCCTTTCGGTTTCAGCATGAAGAGGAATGGCGCGTTGTATTTCTGCACCAACAAGACTAAAGACGTATACAGGCAGTTGTGTCAGAATCCTGAAATCGAGATTTCGGATATGGGAAACGACTCGACATGGCTGAGAATAAGGGGCCGAATCGCGTTTGACGATACGCGTGACGCAAAGGCCCAGGCATTCAAAGAGTCCGACAGACTTCTCAAGATCTATCCGAAAGGGGCGGATGACGAAACATTTGTAACTTTCTACTTTACCGAAGCCGTGGCAACGTTGTTCTCCTTCTCGGGGGTCCCAAAGAAGATACCGCTGGTTTAGATACCGTTCCCTCGGGTCTACACCGGTTTGTCCCCTAGAGCTTTTCAAATATAAATGAAATTAGTCTCTTGACATCTCAACGAATTAGGAGCACAAAAAGAGGCATATTTACATAGGCCATCGTCAAAAGGTTAACAACTAATCTGAACCCTTTTTGTAAGGGCGGTGCCGTGAAGAGATTACTAAAACCCCGTGTCTCAAAAGAGTGCGGGGTTTTGTAGTTCCGGGGGACACAATACTTAATTCCAGACTGGCATTTGGGGGGTCAAATCCTTATTCTTGACAAAACAATCTATCCAAATGTCAAGAGTAAAGATTTGACCCCAATTCACACTTTCGCAGGTGAACCTGTGAATTGGAGGATATTTCCACGCTCAAAACATTACGAAAATCAACTTCACATAATCTATAATGACAGATTAGAGATAATTTCTTTTAACCACGATTACTTTGTTAATCAAAATGAAAAATGGGCAGGAATTGAAGTATTTCGTCGTTATAAAAGAAATATAGATATTGAAGACGTGTGGACAGTCTAGCCCACAAGGGGCCTTCGCAAGTTAGCCCCGACGACTTGCGATGACAGGAATTCTCTCAGCTCCAAACAGCTGTAGGGACAAAATAATTAATTCCAGGCTGGCACTGGGGGGCGCATCTATATTCTAGACAAAACAATCTATCCAAATGTCAAGAGTAAAGATTTGCCCCCATTTCTCTAGAAATTTGGGTGATTGACCGCCGTTCAGGAGAATATCAGAGAGGTTTCGTTGGTATGCTTTTTAATAGCGGAGAATCACCTGAGACGGCAAAATTAACAGCGACTACCTACTCTGGGTCGCTGCGTAAAGCGACAATTTTAACGGAATGCGGTCTGTAATTTTCATTTCTAAGGAACGACCATCACAGATTCATCACACTCAATGGGTGGCCGGTAAATATGCAAAGAGATAAATTAAAAAATGATTGAGAAAGCAATAGTTACATTCATTGATATTCTTGGATACAAAAATATAATTGAAAAACACATGCATAATCTCACTGTAATTCAAAATATGGAATTGGTTTTCGCCCACTCCACAATGGGGCTATTGGAGAAAATCAAAGATAGACCATTTATTAAGAGTGTATATCAAGAATATAAAAATAAAATTGTAGATCTAATTAAGATTAGGGTCATTTCTGATACGATTATTTTTACAATACCTATTTCAGATATCTCATTTAAGAACCCCGTTGAAGAAGGAAAAACAATTTCAGATTGCATAGTTCTATATTTCTATTTTATATCAATGTTTTCAACACTTTTTATCTCACGTACAGGATGCCTCTTGAGGGGCGGCATTGCAATTGGGCCTCACTACGAAAGTGATCTAAAGAAGGGGAATGGCAACTTCTTTATTTTTAGTAGAGCGTATGTTGATGCATATCTTTTAGAAAAGAAATCAGAGAATCCTCGTATAGTTATTGACAGCAAATTGATATCATATCTTACAGAGTTGCCTTTTGAGGATGTGGATCGTTTCATTTTTCAAGATGTGGATGGAAAAAGATGTTTCAACTTTTATGCACATATAGATCATATAAGCGATAATTATAAAATGGTTTTGAGCGAAATAAAAAAGGCTCTTGAATTGCAAATGACGCGCTTCGCAAAGGATGCAGAAATACTTGCTAAGCTCAATTATTTTGCCAGATATCACAACACTAAAGTTAGTGAACAGCAACTAAATTGTAAAGAGCTGACTATCAAGCTTTAACAAAGAAATCGAATATAAACTGAAAAAGCCATCTTCCGGTTTGCTGGCGACCCTACCGCCCCAGCAGACATACATAGGAGGGGGTTGATATGGAGTATCATGAAATAGAGCACGAGAAGGATATTCAGGATTGGATTACACTCACTCGTGGATTTATGACGACATGGAAATATATGTTCAACATGAGGTATGGGAACGCCCAAAAACAATCTGAAGCCTTGGAACTTAGAAATCAAATACTACTGGAAATGAAGGCTTCTACGAAGAAGTGGTGATCGTTTCATGCCAAGAAGTATTTTTATCTGAAAAAATCGACTCTATAGGACAGTCAGTTTCTCTTCGGGCTCTAAGTCAAGTTGCTTCTTTTGTCATCGTTTGTTTCTTCCTGTTATCCACAAATTTGTGACGTCAAAGAAGATGCAAGACTTCAATCCGTTATCATTGATGTTATTCCCCCGATAATTATGATATGGATGACAGAGATTGGGACATGATGCTTTTTGGAAGGCTGAGGCCAAGAATATGGCGAAGAAGCGGAAGGGTCAGTGCGTATACTGCGGCTCGGAGAAAAGCAAACTTACTGAAGATCACATACCACCCAAGGCACTCTGTGCTAAGCCATACCCCACCGACATCGTCAAAGTCCCCAGCTGCCGGTCCTGTAACGTAGGAGCATCTTTGGATGATGAGTACTTCAAGACCATAATGGTGCTCAAAGATGGTGCAGGGAGCCATCCGGAGGCGGTAGGCATCCGTGATTCTGTGTTTCGTGGGTTCCAGATGCATCAGAAGCTTGGGTTTGCCCGCTCAATCGTGCATGGTATTCGTTTAGTGGATGTGCGTACTATGGCTGGGCTATACTTAAGGCCGCAGGCGGCATTCGACGTTAATCTCGGGCGCGTTGATCGCGTTGTCGCGCGTATCACCAGGGGCTTATTCTGGTACCATAAAAGAGACAGGCTGCCTGACCAATTCGATGTTGCCGTCTGTAGTGAAGAAGGACTGAGCGGCCTAGATAACCGAAACGTGCAGGCCATTCGAGAGGAGGTCATCATCCCAGTCCTGAATAACCCCGAACATGCTGTTGGCCGCGGCGTCATGCATTACTGGCACGCCTTTGCGACAGACCATGCTCACGTTTCGGCCTGGCTCTATGAGTTCTACGGTGACGTCCGGTTTATAGCTCTGGTAGTGCCGAGACATGGGTTATAACATCCAATTTATCGGAAAATGCCAAATTGCAATCCGGCCAGTCGCTACGCTTCGGCTAATATTTTCGTTAGCTTAAGGAGATATTGTGAGCAAGATCGAAATTGATGGCTTTCTTTCAGAAGAATCAGAAGACGGAAGGAAAAATTATCACAAAAATTATAAAGATATTTTTGATCTTACAAAAGAGATTAATAGGTTTAGTATGGCTTTTTTGCAAAAGCTAAAGATTGATTGGAAAAACTCTCATAAACTTATTATTCATACTCTTTGCATACGAATAATAGAGCATTTTCAAGGTGCCGTATTGATGCTTGAGCGTGGAATGATGCCTCAAGCAAAAGTTCTGACAAGAGCAATGCTTGAAACAGTTTTTATCTTGGTTGCCTTACAAAAAAAGCCAGATTTACTTCAATGCTACTTTGACCAGTACGAGGACGGCAGAAAAAAAGCTTTAAAAGCCGCTTTGCAATTTAAAAACAAGAATTTGCGTGCAAGCATAAAAAAACACAATTTGGAAAAACATTATGTCGCGCAGATGAATTCTCTTAAGGGAAAGGAATTAAATCTATTGGCACCAAAACAATGGGCGATAGAAGCCGATCTCGAAGATTTTTACAATTTATATTACGTATTATACAGCAACTCAACACATTCTAATCTGTCAGCTCTTGACAACCATGTTGACGAAGCAGAAGATGAAATAAATTTGGCTTTTGGTCCATCAGATAATTATTTTTACGAAGTGTTTCAATGCTGTGTTTACATTCTTGTTAATGCCATAAATAGTATAGCCATATCGTACGATCAGGATGTTTCAACACAGCTTGACAATTTCGTTGACAAAATCAAGGAATTGGATGAAAAGTATTTTCTAGAAGGCTAACAAGTCAACCCAGCCGATCGCTACGCTCCGGCTGCTTTTTCGTTGATCTGCGGGAATTCTGGGGACACAATACTTAATTCCAAACTGGCATTCGGGGGTTCAAATCTTTACTCTTGACAATTGAGGATGTTAGCAATTTTCATCACCATTCGAATTTGATTTTCGTTGAGGGCAAGCCGTGTCGCGGCTTGCAAGTGCATACCAGCCCTTCCCTCCTTTGATTAAACAATAACCAGAAAAAGAACGTTTGACTGAACTGAAGCTTACGAATAGATTAGAACAAAAGATGCAGGAGATAAAGTATGGATGAAATATTTACAAGAAAGGTGCGGTCTGCGGCAGTGGCTGGCTGGTGGACATTGTTAATCGCCTATTGCATCCTGCTAATTCAGTGGCTTGCCTATGTGCTGATCATGAGCAGGCAGCCGGCGGGGATGCTTTGCATTTGGGGTCCAGGCGCCACATGGCCGGAGATTCGCACTATCTGGCTTTGGGGAATGGTGGCATATAAGCTCGGCGTCGGAATGATGCTGTTTATCGTCATCTGGCTGACACTTTGGGCAAGACGACTGGCAAAAAAATAGAATTAACAGTTGTGTCTATATGGCCGGCTACATGAAGAGCAGCCTATGAAACATCTGCAGCGTTCCCTGAAAAACCGCCACCTCCAGATGATCGCCATCGGCGGGGCTGTGGGTACGGGCCTGTTCTATGGCTCCGCGCACGTCATCCAGGTTGCAGGCCCTGCAATCGTCGCCTCCTATGCCATCGTCGGCGTCGTCATTTACCTGATAATGCGCGCCCTGGGAGAGATGTGCGTCCATGAACCGGTGACCGGCTCTTTCAGCTATTACGCCTATCGATACTGGGGCGACTTTGCCGGATTCTTCTCCGGATGGAATTACTGGTTCTGTTACATCAGCGTTAGCATGGCTGAGCTTGCCGTGGTAGGCATCTACATCTCTTTCTGGTGGCCCGCCTTTCCTTCGTGGGCGAGCGCATTGGTATGCTGGGCGGTGATCACCCTCGTCAATCTGTTCCGCGTCAGGGTCTTCGGGGAATTTGAGTTCTGGGCTTCCCTGATAAAAGTGACGGCCATCTGCCTCATGATCATCATGGGGACGTTTCTCATCGTCTCCGGATATATTCATGGCCGTCCGGCAGCGGGATTGGCAAGCCTCAATGCCATAGGCGACTGGCTGCCCTACGGCATCAAGGGGCTGTTTCTCTCATTTGCCCTGGTGATCTTTTCCTTCGGCGGCGTGGAGCTGGTAGGAATGGCTGCCGGAGAGGTGGAGAAGCCGAGACAGGTGATCCCCGTCGCCATCCGGCAGTTGGTCTGGCGCATCCTCCTGTTTTACGTCGGCTCCTTTGCCGTGATGCTCATATTCTTCCCGTGGCGCTTAATCGGCCTGGAGGCGAGTCCCTTCGTCCAGATATTTGCCAAGTCGGGTATCCCCGAAGCGGCGTCAGTCATAAACCTCGTCGTCATAACCGCGGCCTTGTCCGTTTACAACAGTATGCTCTTCAGCAACGGCCGCATGTTGTACAACCTCGCCTGCCAGGGAGACGCCCCGCAGCTTTTTGCCCGCCTGAGCGCTTCAGGCATTCCGAGAAACGGTCTCATCTTTTCGTCCCTCGTAACCCTGATCATCGTGGCCCTGAATTTCCTGATTCCTGAGAAGGTCTTCTTCATCATGATGTCGATTGCTTCCATTTCGGTATTGATAAGCTGGCTCATGATCCTCTTCACGCTGATCTTCTTCCGGCGCACCATGTCCCGTGAGGGAGAGACGCCTGCTTTTCCCACGCCGCTTTATCCATACAGCATTTACTTTGCGGCGGCCTTTCTCATCATGACGATGGTCCTTATGGCCTTTATCCCGGACATGCGCCCGTCACTCGTCATCGCCCCGGCATGGGTCTTGCTGCTGTGGCTGATATACGTTCTTCGTCGAAAGGACTCCCGGAAATCGGAGCAGCCCGTTTCCGAAGAATGTTCTTTCACTGAATGATTTGTTTTAGATAGGGAGAAGATACAGTTCGGAAGCAGGCCTAAATTACTTTGAGGCCACGCGCAAAAGGAAAAATGCCCAGAGCAGGGCGATGAAATAAGATATTAGGATATCACTCGGCCAGTGAGCTCCCAAAACGATGCGGGCAAGCCCGCCGGTTATGAGAAAAGCACAGCATAGAAAAAGCAGGATTGTCCATAGGACGCCGGACTTCTTCCGGGCAGCCTGAATTGCCAGATAGCCCAAGGTCGACCCGTAGGTTAAGGCAAATATGGAAGGGAATGAATAACCGGACGGCGATCCAACAACGTGCACCAGCAAAGGCGATGGCCGGGGCCTGGCGACTATAGGACTGAGCAATGTGCCCAGGATCAACATTCCCGCGAAGCTGAGGATGGAGAACAGGGCAACACGCCATCCCGCGACACCCCAGGAAATGAAAAAAGTGATTGCCAGAAAAATCAGATTCCAGGGGAAAGCCGCCGACTTTGTGATCCACAAAGCCCAATTCATGGATTTTGGCGCCAGGGATTGTACAAATCTTTCCACTGTTACATCTCCGGGGAAGTATGCGTAGCGACAGGCCGCCACCGTGGCAAATACAGCAACAAACAATAGAATTAAGAGTACGATATCCTTTGTCCTCATTACAATTCCTCTCTTTGGAAACAGACGAGACAGATGCTCGAATTGAGTCTGCCTATATTATATTAGAAACTGAAACAGATGGAAAGCATGAAGAATAAGATGGGGGTGTCCTCTTGTCCGTAGGCGTCATGGCAGCTATTCTGCTCGGAGCGCTCCTGCATGCCACCTGGAACTCTCTTATCCGTGGCGGCTCGGATAAGATGCTAAATACCCTCTTGATCGTTGCCGGTGCAGGGCTGGTGACGGCATGCTTCCTTCCCTTTGTCCCGGCCCCCGCTCCCGCCAGCTGGCCGTACCTGGCTGCTTCCATCGTGATACATGTCGTCTATTTTTATTTCGTTGCCATTTCTTACCGTGGTGCTGAATTGAGTTTCGTCTATCCCATCATGCGGGGGGCTGCGCCTGCGATATCGGCGGTAACCGTAGTTTTCGTATTGAATGAATCTCCTTCGCCTCTCGGTTGGGCGGGGGTTTTGATCGTATGTTCCAGCATAGCTCTCCTTACCGCAGACTCCTGGCGGACGGGCGCCCTGCGGTTTGCGCCTACTGCCCTTGCCCTTGCAAATGCCGTCGTGATTGTGATCTACACAGTTGTAGACGGAATCGGGGCACGGGCGTCGGGAAATGCGTTCAGCTATACGGGCTGGATGATCCTGTTGACGGCAGCGCCGGTTACCGTAGTCTGCTTTGTAAGAAGACCACAATTCATGTCTTCCATACGTGCAAACTTCAGCCTGGTCCTGGCTGGCGGCGCCTGCACCTTCGGATCATATGGACTGGCGCTCTGGGCAATGACCCACGCGCCGATTGCGCTCGTCGCGGCGCTTCGAGAGACGTCTGTAGTATTCGGAACAATAATTGCGGCCACCTTCCTTCACGAGAATGTGAGCCCCATGCGCTACCTCGCAATCCTGGGGGTCACCGCCGGCGCCATAGCGATCAAGCTTTCATAAATTCAGATGTTGCCTTCGCTTTCAATGCAAAATCTTTGTGCCACCTTTTGATCGATATATGTTCTCCCCTAAAGGACTGCCGGAAATCGGAGGAAATCGTTTCATTGATATTGACAAAAAATGAGGCTACAAATACAAAATAAAGCAGATATCTTGACGGTTCTCGATATTGAAGAAAGGGGGATGAATAAACAATGGTAAATAAAATCTTTTCATTTCTATCTGTTCTTGTTGCCATGTTAGCTTTTGTATCCATCGCTTATTCCCAAACGGAGAAGAATACTGTAAGACTCCCCAGTGGTGAATTAGTTTGTGATCTTAATGGTGAGTGGAACACATTATATGAACCTTACGGACCAATGCAGCATTTTGGAAATATCAAGAGTATGATAAAGATAACACAGCAAGGTAATATGTTCGTCGGGAAATCGTTAATAGACACCGGATTTACACCGGCAGGCACCGAAAAGATACGCGGCGAATTAGATAAAGATGGGATCAAAAAAGTTCAGTTAACGCGACCTGATAAGGATTGGTCAGACGGTAAAGTGGAGATGAGCAAGGACTGCAATAAGATAGAAATTGATGATAGTGACGGTCTAAAAATGACGCTTGAAAGAAAATAATTGATTCGGCAAATCACGAGGAGGAAGAGATTTATGCTTACCACAAAAGAAATCAGGAATGCCCTGTCCCAGTGGTATGAGGCTTGGAATGCTCATGACCTCGATAGGGTCATGGAACTCTTTCACGAGGACGCTATCTTCGAAAACTGGACGGGCGGCAAAGCACAGGGCAAGAAGGCCATCCACCAAGCCTGGGATCCCTGGTTCAAAAATCACGGTGGTTTCCGCTTTACTGAGGAAGACACTTTCATCGATGAGGGAAATCAAAAAGTTCTTTTCCAATGGACCTTGGACTGGCCTTCAGGTGAGAAAGGATACCGGGGAAAGCCTGAGCGAAGGCGTGGTGTCGACGTGATGCATTTCAAGGATGGCAAGATAATCAGTAAAAATACCTTTTCCAAGACCACTCTTGAGATTGACGGGCAAAGGATCAAGCTGTTAGCGGAACCTGCTTAATCACACCCTGGTTCGGCCAGCCTGTCGTCGTGATAAATCTGAGATAATGAAAAGTAATTAGCTGAAATCGGCTATCGGGTGATAGGGCGAACCGGCAGAAACTTTTTATGATAATACTCCCGTCGCCAGATAACCTACGATGAGACAGGAGAGTGTAAGGGCGTGGACTTTTATTGTGGCAAGGTTCGCGGGGGCCATTTTCATTTTATCCATGTAATTCTTATTCAGTATGCGAAACGCATCGTATGCAACGGGCAGTGTGAGAAGCCCCAGGAGGACACCGAATGTGGTGACCCCAAAGGAAGCCGAAAGGAACACGGTAGCGTAAGCGCAAACCAGTCCGGCAACATATAATATTACACCCCGCCTTTTCCCCAGACGAGCAACGAGGTTCAGCTTTCCTGCCTCACGATCCTCCTCATAATCGGGTATCTCGTTTATGACAATCATAGACCACATGAGGAATCCGGGGACAAGTGAAATGACAAAGGGTTCCCAGGCAATCGTTCGCGTCTGTACAAAGAATGCACCGAGACAGATAACGGGGCCGAAATTGATGAGCAGGCTCAATTCGCCGAACCCCCGGTAGCCGTACCTTATGGGCGGCATGGTGTAAAAAACGGAAGAGAAAACGCCGATGGCAGCGAATATGAGCACTGGCCAGCCGACCAGGACGGTCAGGCAGATGGCTATGGCGATCCCGATGAGATAACAAACAATAGCTGCCGCCAGCACGTATTCGGCCGGAAGGAGTCCGCCCGTCAGAACACCGCTTCCCCCTGTATAGGGATTCTTCTCTTCGCCATGTGAACGATCCACAGCGTGGAGATAATCAAAGACATCATCGATCATGTTGAGGCCTATGTGGTGCACCGTCACACCGACTATGACCATGACAAAATACAGGAAATTGAATTTCCCCAATGCCGCCCACGCAATGACACTCCCCAGGAGGGCAGGGAAGATGCTTGTAGGCACGTAATGCAGGCGGAATGCCTGAATCCATGTGCCGAAGCTTCCCAAGGGCTTCCCATCTTTCCGTACCAATTTCATTTTGAGCGGCATTGCGGATGACCTCTAACTTGGAGAACGTGTTATTATTGTCAAATTAAATTTAGTCTTTTTCAATACATATTTTGCAAATGCAGCTATTAAGGCATTATGAAGAGATAAATCAGCTGTTTCCCGATTGCTGATTTTTCTATTTTTAATAAAAATAATTTGTTACATAATAATGAGAGACCTTTGCAAAATTGTATAGAACTAGCATTTATGTCATTCCGGCGAAAGCCGGATCGGTGTCCGGGGCAGGCGCCGGAATGCATCTCACTGCCGTCATTCCCGCGAAAGCGGGAATCTAGCATTGATTTCATGGTTCCCCGCTTGCGCGAGGACAGCGCCTAGATTCCCCCGTATCAAGTACGGGGCAGGCTTATCAAGCCCGGAATGACGAATAGAGGAGTTATGCAAAGGTTGTATCGAGCTTCATCAAGGCTTTTGGTAATTCTCAAACCGGGACAGCACCTAATTGTGAGGACAACCCGACCTGGAGGAAAACGACGATGACGAAGAAAAGAAAACCGGCTGCAAAAACCTTGACGAGACGCCCGGCATGGAAGGCTCTCGCGGAGCATTACAGAAAGATCGGCAATGTGCATCTGCGGTCGCTATTCGCCGATGATCCCCGCCGCGGCAAGCGCCTCGCAGCCGAAGGCGCCGGCCTTTACCTCGACTACTCAAAGAACCGTATCACCGATAAGACGATAAAGCTCCTCATAGATCTTGCCAATAAGTCCGGCCTCCGTGAGTGCATAGAGTCCATGTTCCAGGGCCGGAAGATCAACGTCACGGAGAACAGGGCAGTCCTTCACACCGCCTTAAGGGCGCCTAAGAGCGAGCAGATTGTGGTCGACGGCGTCGATGTCGTGCCGCAGGTGCACGCGGTTCTTGACAAGATGGCTGTCTTTTCAGAACGGGTGAGAAGCTTTGAGTGGCTGGGATACACCGGGAAACCTATCCATTGTATCGTCAACATCGGGATTGGAGGCTCCGACCTCGGCCCTGCCATGGCCTACGAGGCGCTGAAACAATACAGCAAAAGGGCATTGACCTTCCGCTTCGTCTCCAATGTGGATGGCACGGACTTCGAAGAGGCCACTCGCGATCTCAGTCCCGAAGAGACATTATTTATTATTTCTTCGAAGACTTTCACGACCCTGGAAACGATGGCCAATGCGCACACGGCACGCGCATGGGCGCTGAAGGCCCTGCATCACGAAAGGGCCGTTGCCCGCCACTTCGTGGCTGTCTCGACCAACGCGGAGGAGGTGGCGAAGTTCGGTATCGACACGGCGAATATGTTTGGGTTCTGGGACTGGGTGGGTGGCCGCTACTCCATGGACTCGGCCATCGGCCTTTCGACCATGCTAGCCATCGGCCCGGAGAACTTCAGGGCCATGCTCGCCGGCTTCCGCGCGATGGACCAGCACTTCCGCACTGCGCCATTTGAGAAGAACCTGCCGGTGCTCATGGGCCTGCTCTCTATCTGGTACAATAATTTCTTCGGCGCGGAGACACTGGCCGTCCTGCCCTACGACCAGTATCTCAAGCGCTTTCCCGCGTACCTCCAGCAGTTGACTATGGAGAGCAACGGCAAGCGCGTGAAGGTAAACGGCGCCCTTGTCAACTACCAGACGGGGCCCATCTACTGGGGCGAGCCTGGCACCAACGGCCAGCATTCGTTCTACCAGCTTATTCACCAGGGAACGAAACTGATCCCATGCGATTTCATCGGATTCTGCAGGACGTTAAATCCGATCGGCCGTCATCACGAAGTGCTTATGGCGAACCTGTTTGCCCAGACCGAAGCGCTGGCCTTTGGCAAAACTGAGGCCGAGGTCAAAAAAGAAGGCACGCCGGAGGAACTGGCGCCGCATCGCGTTTTTCCCGGCAACCGCCCGACCAATACCATACTCGCAGAAAGGCTCACTCCGGAGACTCTTGGCAAGCTGGTCGCGCTCTATGAGCACAGCGTCTTCGTCCAGGGCGCGATCTGGGAAATTGATTCCTTCGATCAATGGGGCGTCGAACTCGGCAAGGTCCTGGCAACGCGGATCATCCCTGAGCTGGAAAGCGTTAAGGAGCCGCGACTCAAGCATGACTCTTCGACGAACGCCCTCATCAGGCGCTACCGCAGGCTCAAAGGAGCGCGATCATGACGGCGAAAGCGAATCCAAGAGCGGGGAAGCCTGCCGAGCCTTCCATGCTCGTCAATGTGACCAAGCTCATTACGGCATATTATAAGGAGACACCAGACCCGTCTATTCCTGCGCAACGCGTCGCCTTCGGCACCTCGGGGCATCGCGGGTCCCCTTTTGAAAATTCCTTCAATGAGGCGCATATCCTCGCCGTTACACAGGCTATCTGCCTGTACCGCAAACAACACAAGATCAATGGCCCGCTATTTATAGGCATAGACACCCACGCGATCTCCGTGCCCGCTTTTCACAGTGCCCTGGAGGTGCTCGCGGCAAACCGGGTAGATGTCATGATCGCCGAGGGAAATGAATACACACCGACGCCGACCATTTCCCATGCGATTCTCACATACAACCGTGGACGCAAGAAAGGCCTGGCCGACGGTGTTGTAATCACGCCATCGCATAACCCGCCGGAAGATGGCGGCTTCAAATACAATCCCCCGGAAGGGGGGCCGGCGGAGCCAGCTGTCACAGGCTGGATAGAGACAAAGGCAAACGAGTTTCTCGCAAACGGCCTCGCGGGTATCAAACGCATTCCCTTTGAGAAAGCCTTTCGCGCCTCCACGACACACCGTCACGATTATATCCGGGCCTATGTTGAGGACCTTGGCAATGTCATCGATATGGACGCCATCAGCGGCGCCAAAATCAAGTTGGGGGTAGACCCTCTGGGCGGCGCCGGGGTCAATTACTGGAAGCCGATTGCGGAACGCTATGGCCTGAACCTTAATATTGTAAATGATGCAGTCGATCCGACCTTCCGCTTTATGACGCTTGATTGGGACGGCCGCATCCGCATGGACCCGTCGTCTCATTATGCCATGCAGCGTTTGATCGGTTTGAAGGATCGCTTCGACATCGCGTTTGCGTGCGATACGGACCACGACCGGCACGGGGTTGTCACGCGGAGCGCGGGATTGCTTCCGGCCAATCATTATCTCTCGGTAATGGTTCACTACCTCTTTCAGCACCGGCCCGGATGGCGGGCGGATGCGGCGGTGGGCAAGACATTGGTGAGCAGTGAGATGATCGATCGCGTCACCGCAAAGCTGGGGAGGAAGCTCTACGAGACGCCCGTCGGCTTCAAGTGGTTCGTGGACGGGCTGCTTGCGGGTTCCCTTGGCTTCGGTGGGGAAGAGAGTGCGGGCGCGTCATTTCTCAGGCGTGACGGTACGGTATGGGCTACGGACAAGGACGGCATCATCTCGGTCCTCCTTGCAGCGGAGATTACCGCCCGTATGGGACGTGACCCCGGCGAGATCTACGGCGACCTCGCGCGTGAGTTCGGAGAACCCTTCTACGACCGTGTCGATGCACCTGCGACGCCGGAGCAGAAGAAGGCGTTGGGAAAACTCTCCGCCGATCAGGTCCCATTCACAGAACTGGCCGGCGAAAAAATCCAGGCAATAGTTACACATGCGCCGGGCAATGGGGCACCCATCGGCGGCGTAAAGGTGATTGCCAAAAGCGGCTGGTTTGCCGCGCGTCCGTCAGGAACGGAAGACATCTACAAGATCTACGTTGAGAGCTTCCGCGGAAAAGACCATCTGGGGCTGATCCTGGAGGAAGCCCAGACCATAGTCAATGCCGCCATGGCGGCTGCGGCATCTCGATAAACTTAATTGCCCCCAGAGTTTGACAATTCCGGGAGTATCAAGTTAACAGGCGCTTATAATGCAAGATGCTTTTGTCATGCCCGAATGTTTTTATCGGGTATCCAGTTTTTAAAAAACATACGAATTCTGGATTCCCGCTCAAAACCACTGCGGGAATGACAGGTGTTACAAGAACCTTAACGATCAGTAAAGAAGAGAAAGGAGATTTGCCATGAAACCAAGAACAATACGTTTACTTATAATTTTCCTGTCTTTGTTTTTTCTCTCTGCCTGCGCGGCAACTTACGCCAATATCGCCGTCGAGGAAGGCTCGGTTGCACCGGGTTCCGCCGTGGCGAGAGAAGGCATGAGCCTTAAACTGCTGGGCAAGCCAATAGCTATAGGCGGCAAACTCCCGTCGGTAGATCTGGTGGACGCTATGACGATGCAGCGCGTGGACCTCTCCAAAGATATGAAAGGCTCCATCCTCTTCGTGAGCGTCGTTCCCTCCTTGGACACAGCCGTCTGCGAGGCACAGACCCACTACCTCTATGATTACGGAGACAAGCTCCCGCCCCAGGTCAAGAAGATTACCATCAGCCGCGATACCCCGTTTGCCCAGAAACGATTTGCGAATGAGGCAAGGATCAAGGGCATCCAATTTCTTTCCGACTACAAGGAAGGCGCCTTTGGCCGTGCCACCGGTCTCCTGATGGATGGTTTGATGCTTCTGGCGCGCTCGGTCATCATCGTGGATAAAGACGGCATGGTGCGCTACATCCAGGTAGTTCCCGAGATTACCCATCTGCCGGACATGGAACGGGCATTTCAGGAGGCGCAGCAACTGGTTAAGTGAGAGAGGAGATAATATGGCGGACGCAAAAAGCACAGGCCAGGAGCAAAAGAATAACTGGACGATAATCAAGGTAGTGCCTGAAAACCAAGATACGTACTCGCTCTATCTCGAAGGATCTGACGAGAAGATTGTCAGGAGAAGGGCAGGCCAGTTCGTATCCCTCAGCATCATGACGCCTGATGGATGGAGCGCTCCTCATCCGTTTTCCATAGCTAACGCTCCGGAGGATCCCGTCCTGTGTCTGACCATCAAGAAGGTGGGTCAGTTCACCTCCTCCATCCCGGATTTGAAGCCGGGAACGGAAGTAAGGTGCATGGGTCCCATAGGCCTCTTCTGCAAGGATATCGACACTAAGCCGCGGGTAGTCATGATGGCCGGGGGCGTTGGTGTAACGCCATTTCTCAGTGTGCTTAGGCACTTTAGAAATATAAAAGCGACGAATATTGCAACACTCTTCTGGGTGAATAGGACCATGGAAGATGTTTTCGCTACGGATGAGATCCAGGAAATGACCAGGGACCTCACGCTGAGGGTAGTTTATTGCCTCAGCCGTGCCGATGATGTGCAGGGCTACTACCGGCAAGAGTACCCCGGTGTCTTCTATGAGAAGGGCCGTTTGAGCGGAGATATCTTAAAAAGGCACGGCGCCGCGAAAGAGGCATTCTTCTATCTCTGCGGCCCGCCTCCCATGATGGAGTCTGCACTCGCGGAGATCGGCAACCTGAATGTGGATCCAAAAGCGATAGAAAAGGAGACTTTTGCCTGGCCCGGAAAATGATAAGTGAGGGTTTGTGGAGGTGAGAGCATGAAGACACGAACGATTCGACAGTCTGTGACATTTAAAGCGAAGCCCCATGACGTCTACGAGGCTATGATGGATTCGCGCAAGCATGCGAAGTTCAGCGGCGAGAAGGCCGGCGTAAGCCGCAAGGTGGGCGGAAAATTTACGTGCTATGGCGGGTATATCGCAGGCGTCAATCTCGACCTCAAGCCGGATAAAAAGATAGTCCAATCATGGCGCGGGAGCGATTGGCCGGCGGGGCATTATTCGAAGGTCACCTTTTCTTTTCAGAAAGTAAAAAACGGCACACGTCTTACCTTCACACAGAGCGGGGTTCCTGAACAGTATTACAAAGACATAAATCAGGGCTGGCGTGATTATTACTGGAAGAAAATGAAGGCGATGTTGGAGTAATCCGGCCGGCAGCAAAGGCGAATTTAGAAATATCCAAGCCGCCTGTTTTATTGTAAGCCTTTGGTATCATTAAAAATGGCGTATCCTTCTGCGTAGTTGTGTGCGCTTGCACTCGCTTTACCCTGATTTTAAGAAAAGGGACACACGCCGGGGGCATACTTATTCAACGGTAGTAAGTAATTATCCTGCCAAGACATCTATTCTTTATCCGCTCTATTTGAAAACTAAGAGAAAATAATACTTGACAGGTTGTAAGTTCCAATATACGTACGTACGTACGTTCATGTTACGTTGAGGTGGAATTTGAAGACAGCTATTGAAAAGAACAGAATTAAAAATCGCCGAGAAGAAAGACAGCGACAGATCTGTCAAGGCGCTATGAAGATTTTCAGGAAAAAGGGATTCAACGCGACAACCATGCGGGAAATCGCGAAGGCGAGTCAGGTTAGCCTCGGGAATCTCTATAATTATATTAATAAGAAGGAGGATATCCTTTTTCTCATCCATAATGACGTGCTGGATACCATCTACAGAGAGTTCGACGAAGTGTTGGCGTCGTATGAGGATCCTGTCGAACAGTTAGTTAACGTGGCGGGTAAAATATATGATCTGACTTGTCAACTCAAGGATGAGATGCTTTTCATCTACACCGAAACAAAATCGCTGAAAAGACCGCAGATGCGTAAAGTCTTGCAGAGAGAATCTCAGTTCGTTGCTACGATTGAATCGCTCATTGAAAAAGTGGCCGAAAAGGGACAATTGAAATACGAAGATCCGGATCTCATCGCGAACCTCGTTGCCTTCACAATGGCCGTTTACCCGCTTAGGGGATGGAACATCTTGCCAAGACGCAGCAAAGAGGAACTTCGTGCATCGCTGATCCAGTTCATTATGAGAGGTGCGGGAGTGCCTGCGAAGGAGATTAGACACTGTATTCATTAACATGTTTTGAGAGGCTTCTGAAATCGGCGGTGAATGTGGAAGTACTTGAAAAACTTTTTAGATTGATACGAGAACTGATTGAGAACAAATTCTACGGCGAACTTGTGATTAAATTTGAGGCGGGGAAGATAACGATCTGTAAGAAGACGGAAAGCATAAAAATCTAAAAACAGAAAAAGAGGTGTTAGGAGAACTAAGCCGACTGTAACTGATAGGCATCAGAGAGGTCGGCTTTTGTTTTTCAAAATCAATATGTAAGGAGGCACCATGGGAAAGAGAGTTGCTATTGTGGAAGTGGCTCAATTGCCGGGAGCGATGTCCGACGCAAATTTCCTGCAGCAGCTTTTTGAAGTATGCAGAGAAGTCATGGACAAAGCCGGTATGAGTCGAAAGGATATCGGCACCGTCGTAAGCGCGTCGTCAGACGTCTTTCATGGCGGAATATCCTGTGCGAATGCTTATTACTGGGACTCGGGGGCAGGCTTTTTGAAAAGCGGAACGAGGCAGGACGGGGAATCTCTTTTGGCCTTTCAGTATGGCGTCATGCGTATCATGACGGGTCACTACGACACTGCGCTGGTATTCGGGGTATGTAAGGGTTCGGAAAACCCCGCGACCGACGCAATTACCCACTACTTTGCAGATCCATTCTATCAGCGCCAGGTAGGATTGAATGAAACCTTTGCCGCTGCTTTGCAAATGCGGGAATATCTCAATACATACGGAATCACGGAAGAGCAGTGCGCAAAGGTGGTCGTGAAGAACTTGAAGAACGCTCTCGGAAATCCTTATGCCCACGTGAAAAAAAGGGTGACTTTGGAAGAAGTCATGAATTCAAAGCGAGTCATGGACCCTCTGAAAGAGATGGAATGCGCACCGCAGTCTGAGGGATTTGTAGCGCTTCTTCTCGCCTCGGAAGAAAGGGCGAAGAAGATCACTACGAAACCTGTATGGTTCAAGGGTTTCGGTTCATCTATGGACACTTATTATCTCGGTGACCGGAATCTTCTTGACGGGCAATTGAGGAACGCAGCGAAGAGGGCTTATGACATGGCGGGCATCACCAATCCATGGAAAGAGATTGATGTCGCGGAGATAACGGAAGCTTACGCCTTTCAAGAACTCCTCTGGTACGAGGGCCTGGGGTTCTGCGATCCGGGAGGGGGCGGCAAATTGATTGACACAGGCCTCACGGAAAGAAACGGCGATCTGCCTGTGAATCCATCGGGTGGCGTTTTGGCGATGAACCCATACGTATGCAGGGGTCTTTACCGGCTTGCAGAAGTGTCGCTTCAGATAAAGGGCCAGGCCGGAGAGCGTCAAGTGGATAGGAAAGTAAAGACAGGCTTAGCCCACGGAACACACGGTTTTGCCGGGCAGTTTCATGCCGTGGCAATATTGAAAGGTTAGGAGGTGACCTATGGGAAGACCAGTTGCAATTATCGGATCGGGACAGACGAAACACGGCCGGCGCACGGAGATCACCTACCCAGACCTAGTGAGGGAGGCCGTTCAGGCTGCCCTTGAGAATACCAATATCACTATGAAAGATATTGATGGAATCGTTTACGGATCCATGCCCTCCATGATGGAAGGTGTGGCCATGACCCATTTCTACTTCGCGGATGCGTTACGCGCAGTCGGGATGCCCATGATGAAAACTGAGACCTGCGGAACGACCGGTATGTCGTTGGCGCATACAGGCTATTACTGGATCGCTTCTGGGATGGCAGACGTCGTGATGGTGGTGGGGTCTGAGAAGATGTACGAAGGAGACAGTCAGGCAACGATGTCAACTGTGATGGAGCCTTATTACCTTCGCTACTTTCTCGCAGGAGCACCTGGGATATTTTCCATGCAGGCTCAGGAATATATGTCGAAGTACAATATTCCCGAAGAAAAGGTGCGGGATGCGGCCGCAAGAATTTCCGTGGATCACCACAAAGACGCATTTGACAATCCCTATGCCCATATAAAAGTGGATTTGTCTATGGACGACGTGAAAAACTCGAGGATCATCACCTACCCTATCCGACTCTGGGACGTATGCCCTAATTCAGACGGAGCCTGTGCGGTGATAATGGCTTCCGGAAAGAAGGCAAAAAAAATGAGCAAGCGGCCCGCATGGATCAAGGGACTCGGCTTCTGCGGCGATGAATACTGGTATGGAGACAGCGACAAGATCTCCTGGGAATGCGCCACGGAGGCCGTAAAGCAGGCATATGACATGGCGGGCATCAAAAACCCAAGAAAAGAGCTGGATGTGGCCGAAGTGTATAACCCGTTCACATTTGTTGAATTGCTGCATTACGAATGTTTCGGATTCTGCGGTCCCGGTGAAGCGTGCGACCTGGCATTGAAGGGCGTTTTTTCGCGAAGCGGAGAGTTGCCATGCGACCCATCGGGCGGCACGCTCTGCACAAATCCGATCGGCGCCACGGCGCTCATCAGGGTGGCCGAGGCTGCGATGCAGGTAAGCGGGAATGCGGGGGCCCACCAAATTCCGGGGGCGAAGCTTGCCTTTGCCCACGGCTTAGGCGGGCTAAGCGAGTTCAACGGCATTATGATTATGGGTTCGGAACTGTGAAGGAGGTTTGCAATGACAAAGAACTATCACACATTAAAACACGAAGTCTGGCTTCCATATAAATATTCCGTCGGCCCGGTTTTCCACCGCTTCTTCGAAGGATTGAAGCAAGAGAAAATCCTGGGGAATAAGTGTCCTGAATGTAAGAAAGTATATGTTCCAGCGAGGACTTTCTGCCCTTTATGTTATGTGGACATGGGGGATTGGAAGGAGTTGGCTCAGGAGGGCGAAATTATTTCCTGGGTGATCGCTAATGAGGCTTTTTTCGGAATGCCGGTGGATACGCCCTTTGTCGGTGCCCTCATCAGGCTCGATGGAACGAACTGCAACTTCCTTCACATAGTAGGCGGCATAGATCTGAAAGATGAAAATACAGTGAAGACAAAAATCAGGCATGGCGCGAGGGTGAAGGCGGTATGGCGCGATGAAAGGCGCGGGCACATGACGGATATACTTCACTTTAAGCCATTATAAGGGTCACATAATAAATCTGAGATGAAATCACTGAGAGAAGGAGATTCGAAATGGTGACTATAGACAAAGATGGAAAGCCGGTCATCAAGACCGAAGCGAGGATTACCTATGAGCTCGCCCTCGGCCCAACCTGGCATCGGTTTTTTGAGGGACTCAAGGAAGAAAAAATATTAGGAACTCGATGCTCTGAATGCCAGCGAGTTCTCGTGCCTGCAAGGGGATTTTGTTCACACTGCTTTGTAGAAATGAAAGATTGGGTTGAGGTTTCTTCCGAAGGCATACTCACCGGATGGGCTCTGACGGATTATGAGTACTTCGGCATGCCGACAAAGCCCCCTTTCATAAATTGCGTGATCAGGTTGGACGGCTCGGATTGCGGCTTCATGCATCTCATCGGAGGCTTTGAGATAAAGGATCTGGATACGGTGAAGCAAAAGGTAAAAAACGGCATGAGGGTTCGCGCCGTATGGCGGGACGTGAGAGTAGGGGGAATTATGGATATCCAGTATTTCGAGCCGGTGTCGGGTTGAAGGAGTAATGATGGAGTTAAAACAGATCACGGAGATCGGGGTAGCCGTTCACGATCTTGAGAAAACGACGCAGGTCATGGTGGAGGCCTTCCAGGGCCGGGCGGGGGCGGTTTATGACGTTCCCCTTTTCGGGATGCGTTTCCGGATGGTCCGGATCGGAGACATTGACATTGAATTGATGGAACCCACCTCCGAGACGGGAACCATCGGAAAATTTCTTGCCACCAGGGGTGAGGGGATACACCATGTCGCCTTCGCCGTTGAAAATCTGGATGCCCAGGTCAGGGAGATGAAGAACGCGGGCTACGCGCTGGTCAATGAAAAGCCGCTGGAGATATTCGGCGCGAAGGTGACCTTCCTGCACCCGAAGGGTTTTTCAGGCCTGGCCATCGAACTCGTGGAATATCCCTCAGATTGGGAAGGCTGGTTCACCGACGACAAGATGAAGGGAGGCTGCGTCTTTTGAAACTATTTGCAGGGATGAAGGAGAGAAAATTATGAAAGCGAAGAGAGACGTCTTTTTCGGCGATGAGCATGAGGCCTTCAGGGACAGCATGCGGCGGTTCGTGGCAAAAGAGATTTCCCCCCGGATCAACGAGTGGGAAGAGCAGGGCTGTTACGACAAAACCATCTTTAAGCGGATGGGGGAACTGGGACTTCTGGGTCTGAACTATCCCGTTAAGTACGCCGGTCAGGAAGCAGACATCAAGATGAGCATAGTTTTTTGGGAGGAGCTTTGCCGCTGCGGCGCCTTGGGATTTCCGATGAGTGTCATGGTCCATACGGATATGGCCAGTCCATCCTTAGCACATGCAGGTTCGGATAGACAAAAAGATAAATATTTGAGGCCCGTATGTAGTGGTGAAAAATTGATGGCGATTGCTATGACGGAACCTAATCATGGATCCGACGTGGCCTCAATCGAAACACGGGCTATCCTTGAGGGCGATTTCTACAGGGTCAATGGAACCAAGATGTTCATCACGAATGGCACTAAGGCCGATGTGATAAACACGGTTGTCAGGACGGGTGGGCCGGGAGCCGGAGGAATCAGCCTGATCTTGATTGATACGGATACACCGGGATTCTCTGTCGGGAAAAAGCTGAACAAAATGGGAATGCTCTCTTCCGATACTGCCGAGTTGGTGTTTGAGGACTGCCTGGTGCCGAAAGAAAATCTGCTTGGAGAAGAAGGAAAAGGATTCTATGCACTAATGGCTGGTCTTGAAAAGGAGAGGCTCTCAGCATGTGCTCTCAGCTACATGGCCGCTGAAGTTGCATTGGATGAGGCGATCAAATATGCCCGGACGCGAATACAATTTGGCAAACCTATAATATCTTTTCAGGTCATTAGCCATATGATTGCTGATATGGCGACGGAGATTGAGGCAGGCAAAAGATTAGCATACCACGCGGCCTCGATGTATGACGCGAAGATGGAATGCAATAAGGAAGTGTCGATGGCAAAACTATTTTGTTCTGAAATGGCCCTGAAAGTCATTGACAGGGCCGTTCAAATACACGGTGGATATGGGTTTATGAGGGAATATGTGGTGGAGAGACTGTACCGCGATGCAAAGTTAATCACCATCGGGGCCGGCACATCTCAAATTATGAAACACATCATCATCAGAGAAATGGGACTGAGGGCTTAATCGGAGAGGTGGAAAAATGTCGTACGCACTGGGTCGTTACTTCGAGGATTTCAAAGAAGGGGAAGAGATAAAAACACTGGGGAGAACAGTCACAGAAGCAGATATTGTCAATTTTAGCGGGTTTAGCGGGGACTTTAATCCATTACATACGGATGCAGAGTATGCTGCAACTCAAGCCTTTAAGGGAAGAATCGCTCACGGGATGTGTGGCTTCTCTATAGCTACTGGTCTTCTCGTCAGACTGAATATTCTTGAAGGGACAATTTTGGCTTTTTTCGGCATTGAGAATTGGCGATTCAAGGCCCCCATCATGATTGGCGATACGATTCATGGTGTTGCCCGGGTATCGGAAACCAAAGATACTAGCAAGCCGGATAGAGGGATCATCGTGCTTGATTTTGATGTTATTAATCAAAAAGGAACATCGGTGATGGGAGGCAAATTGTTACTGATGATGCTCAGGAAATCTAAGTAAAATGAGTCAGCTTTAAGCCGGCCATGAAATAAGGCGAGTGTTTCTTAAAGTATCAAAAGGGGATTTTTTTGAAGTCATGAAAGGAGGGCATTATGGGTTGGAAGAATTATTACAAGACTAAATTAATGAGCATCGAGGATGCCGCTAAGCTTATTAAATCGGGTGACCGTATGATCATTCCGTTGATGCTTGGTCAACCAAGTAGCCTCATGTTGGACACTATTGCCGCAAGGAAAGATGAATTGCAGGATGTAGAATTCGTACACCTCCTGAATTTTAGGCCGTACAAAATTTTTCAGCCCGAATACAGAAACGCCTTTAAGTTAACTTGTGCCTTTTATGGGACAAGCGTATTGATGCCCTTAGCCAAAACAGAATGGGCGAATTTTTTACCTGTCCAGAGCTCAGATATAGGCGTTAAATATGCGGAGAGGAATCTTGATTATCCTCGTCGGAGTGTCGTTGTTCTCCAAGTGACGCCACCGAATGATCATGGTTTTGTCTGTCTCGGGCTGGATACTTTCTATAGTGCGACAGTCATGGAGCAAAGTGAAATTATTATTGCCGAAGTGAACGATCAGATGCCCAGGACCTATGGCGAGACCAATTTTCATGTTTCCCAATTTTCGGCCTTTGTGGAGCATTCTAATCCCCTCATTATCGTCCCATCCATTGAGCCGACGGATAGACAAAAAAAGATGGCTGAAAATGTTGTAAGCCTTCTCAAGGATCGGGACTGTCTCCAGGTGGGTATTGGTGGTGTTCCAACAGTTATTAGCAATTTGTTACTTGAATCGGGATTAAAGGATTTGGGCATTCATACTGAAATGCTGCCCACGGGCACCGATAAATTGGTCGAAAAGGGCGTCGTTACAAGTAAGTATAAAAAAGTTAATCCGGGCAAGATACTCCTGGCATGCACATTGGGAGACAAAAATCAATATGACTTTATAGGAGATAACCCAATGTGCGAATTTCGTCCAACGTCTTATGCAAACTCTCTTCCTATCATAGCGCAAGAGGATAATGTCGTCGCAATTAATGGTACCATTGAAGTCGATCTGTATGGGCAAATTTGTTCCGAGTCACACGGTCACGTCATGCGCAGCGGCAGCGGAGGCCAGCTTGATTTTGCTATAGGAGCCTTCTGGTCCAAAGGAGGGCGAGCCATTAACTTAGTTCCCTCTACTGCCCAAAAAGATACATATTCTCGTATTGTGCCGAAATTATCGGACGGCGCAAGGGTAACGGTTCCAAGAACCTATGCGCAATATATTGTGACTGAACATGGTATTGCCAGTTTACGGGGGAAAACTGAACCGGAAAGAGCAAAAGCGCTCATTAAGATAGCGCACCCAAAGTTCAGAGATGAACTGGAAAGTAGTGCACGAAAGATCGGATTAATTAAGAAGGAAATATTTTGAACCTTGTCATCGGTGGATGAGAAACTCTCCCGATTTAAGGATAAGCCGATCTGAAAGGAGATTGCATGATGAACTTTAGTTTTGATGAAGAACATCAGATGTTTCAAGACATGGTTAGAAAATTCGTATCAAAGGAAATCCAGCCTATAGCAGAGGAATACGACAGAAGAGACGAATTTCCCATGCACTTATGGTCCAAGATGGCTGAAGTAGGCTTACTCGGGCTCAAGTTATCTGAGGAATACGGGGGAGTACCAGCTGATAATTTTCACCTTGTGATTGCCTCAGAAGAGATTGGAAGAGCATCCAATGGAATTGCGGCAAGTTTGGAAGTGCATTCCTACATAGCTACACCCTATATCGATAGGCTCGGCACAAAGGCGCAGAAGGACAAATACCTGGCTGCATCTATAAGGGGAGAAGAAATATGGGCCATAGCTATTACAGAACCGAATGCGGGCTCCGATGTTGCCAGCATTTCAACCAAGGCCGTGGAGAAGGGAGACGAGTTAATCATCAACGGAAGCAAAATGTTTATTACGAACGGTACAATCTGCAGTCACGTTATTGTTGTGTGTTCGACAGAAAGGGGCAGAAGCAAGACAGGGAAGAGCCTGGTCATCGTGGATAAAGATTCTCCCGGTTTGTCCGTCGGCAGAAAGCTGGAAAAACTTGGTTGGCGCTCTTCGGATACTGCAGAACTAGTGTTCGAAGATTGCAGAGTGCCGAAGGAGAACTTGCTCGGGGAATACAATAGAGGATTTTACCATATCATGCAGGGGCTTGTTCAGGAAAGGCTTGTCATGGCTGCCATGAGCGTCGGCCTTGCACAGGCCTGCCTTGACGCCTGTATGAAGTACGCCATGGAAAGAGTTCAGTTCGGGAAACCAATTGGGAGCTTCCAGGCAACAGGATTTAAATTGGTGGACATGGCGACGGAAGTAAATTTGGCACGCCTTCTGACGTATCAGGCGGCATGGCTGGATAATGTCGGCAGAGATGCTGTGACCGAAGTCAGCATGGCAAAAATCTATGCATCAGAGACGGCCACGCGAGCGGCGGTGAATGCCGTGCAGATATTCGGAGGCTATGGTTTCATGATGGAATATCCTGTTCAGAGGTATCTAAGGGATACAAAGGTTCTCGAGATAGGTGGTGGGACAAATGAAATTCAGCGAGGCATCATTCTGCAAAGATTCGGATTCAAATAAGTTCGGTGAGGAGTTTGAGAATGACGATTATCAGATATGAAAAACAAAATCGAATAGCTCTCATCACCCTGAACCGCCCCGAAGTTATGAATTGTCTGAATGTGGAGGCTATGAGTGAACTTGCGAGGACCTGGGAGGATTTCAGGGATGATGAGAGTCTTTGGGTGGCTGTCATAACGGGTGCAGGGGATAAAGCCTTCTGTGCGGGAGCGGACTTAAAAGAACTTATTCCGGAGATCACGTCAGGAAGATTTAAATTGACGCCCCATCTGCCCGCCTTCTTGAAGAATATCGATATCTATAAGCCGATTATTGCCGCAATCAACGGTTTCTGTCTTGCAGGGGGAACCGAGATGATTCAAGGAACAGACATCAGAATCGCCGCTGAACATGCGACGTTCGGTCTGGCCGAACCTAAATGGGGTCTCTTTCCTGCGGCGGGCTCGACTGTTCGGCTTCCGAGACAGATTCCCTATTGCAGGGCAATGGAAATCCTTCTTACAGGGGATCCCATATCCGCGCAAGAAGCTCTTCAAATCGGACTCATAAATAAAGTTGTAGGCAAGGAGGATCTGATGCCCACAGCAATGAGGTATGCTGAGCGAATATGTGAGAATGGTCCACTTGCCATCAAGGCAATTAAGGAATCGGCACTTCGCTGTTATGAGGTTCCAATAGAATACGCAAATATTTTGGATACCTATTATGCGCGGGAAATCTTCGCATCTGAGGACGCCAAGGAGGGGCCCAGGGCGTTCTTGGAAAAAAGGAAACCAGTTTTCCGAGGAAAATGACCTGAGCTTAATATGATGTATTGATTTTGGTTCAATAAACTAAAGATAGTTTAAAAGAGAAAGAAGGAGGGCGATCGTTATGGCACGGCAGGGCAGAAAGTTGAACATTCTGAATTGGAAAGAGGAATATAAACAGAAACTCAAAACGGCGGAAGAGGCCGCAAAGGTTGTAAAGTCCGGGGATAGAATAAACGGAGGCATAGCTCTTTCAGAGGCACCTGCATTCATGAAGGCCTTGGCGGCGAGGGCTCAAGAACTGGAAAATGTCTGGATTGATTCGCTGACGACGCGGCCATACGATTATTTGAAACCCGAATTCGAAGGCAAATTGATTCTTAGCAATTGGTATCCGGTCTTCGGTAAAGATGCCATCATGGAGAGACGAGCTTTTGGAAGTCCTTTCCATTTTCACGACCTGGCGAAGTATTATAGGGAATGCATGACCATTGATGTTGCTGCATTCATGGTGTCCGAGCCAGATGAATGGGGCTATTGCAGTTTGGGCACGGGCATTGGCGACTGCCTCGCCGCTAAGGATGTCGCAAAATTAGTGGTCCTCGAAGTGAACAAGGAAAGCCCATACGCTTACGGGAATAATCTGATACATATCTCGGAAGCGGACGTCATTATTGAAAATCACTCGCCTTTGATGGTGATCCCATGGCCAGCCGTAACCCCTGAGGACGAAGCCATCGGCAATTATATTGCGGAACTGGTTGAGGATGGGAGTTGTATCCAGTTGGGGTTGGGGGGTGTTTCAAACGCATGTGCACTGGGTTTGAAGGAGAAAAAGGACCTAGGAGTCCATACCGAACAATTTATCGATAATTTCATTGAGCTCATCGAATGCGGTGCGATCACAAATGAGAAAAAAACGATCAACAAAGGAAAATGCATCGCCACGTTTCTTTTGGGAACGAAGAAAGGGTACGATTTCATAAACAGGAATCCCTTTATCGAAATGCACCCGGTCTCTTACACAAACAATCCGTTTATAGCCTCCCAGAATGATAAGCTGATTGCCATCAACAACTGCATGGAAATGGATTTAACGGGACAGGCATGTTCCGAATCAATTGGGCCGTTGCCTTACAGCGGAACAGGAGGCCAGGTGGATTTTTGCAGAGCAGCATGGGAATCGAACGGAGGTAAATCCTTTCTGGTATTTTACTCTACTGCAAAGCTCTTCAAACCAACTCATCTCAAGAGGGAAGTCGTGCTCCATGATCCTTATTTAAAACACGGAGAAATTGTTTCAAAGATACAGCCCTGGCTGACCCCCGGCGCCGTGGTTACAACCCCCCGTACGGATGTGTCATACGTGGTGACAGAATACGGTGTGGCCTATCTTCGAGGAAAGAGCACCTCCGCAAGAGCGAAGGAGATGATTAAGATAGCTCATCCGGAATTCAGGGATGAACTTGAATTTTATGCGAAGAAAGTTTATCGATGGTAAGGATCTTTTCAAATGGACCTTTGCGCAAATGGTGCTTAGCCGCTCATGATTTGCAAGGAAAACGGTTAAGCGCCAACGCATTCAGGGGACAAAAGAATGAGGCCTTTAGAAGGAATTAAAGTGATGGAGATGGCCGGTCTGGCTCCCTCTCCATACTGTGGCATGATATTATCGGATTTCGGAGCGGAAGTAATCATCGTAGATCGGGTACGAAAAGGTGAAACCGAAATCAAAGAAGCCTTCATGGATAAGAACCCCTTTGATCGAGGGAAAAAATCAATAAGGATCAATTTGAAATCGAAAGAGGGGATTGAAGTCATCCGACAGATGATAAGCAGGGTTGATATCTTGATTGAGCCTTATCGACCGGGAGTGATGGAAGGACTTGGATTAGGTCCTGACCAGGCTCTGTCCATAAATGAAAAACTTATTTATGCCCGTATGACGGGTTGGGGGCAAAACGGTCCCTTAGCAAAAATCGCCGGTCATGATATTAACTATATAGCGCTTTCCGGCGCATTATCATTATTTAGGACTGAAGGCAATAAACCGGTTCCTCCTGCAAATATACTTGGCGATTTTGCCGCCGGCGGTATGTTCTGTGCGGTGGGCATCTTGCTTGCCTTAATTGAGAGGACAAATTCGGGCAAAGGCCAGGTTGTCGATGTTGCGATGTTGGATGGTACGATTCATCTCGCTACTGTATTTTTTGGCCTTCTGGCCAACAAGCTGATGAGCCTGAAAATAGGAACGAACTTACTGGATGGAGGAGCCCACTTCTATCAAGTCTATGAAACGGCGGACGGCAAGTTCGTCGCCGTGGGGGCAATAGAGCGCAATTTTTATAATCAGTTACTTGCTGGCCTCGGTCTTGACGGCTCATCGCTCCCCCGGCAGAATGATTTTAAAAAATGGCCTGAAATGAGAGAGCTTTTCAGCAAGATTTTTTTGGCAAGAACGCGTGATGAGTGGATGAAAATATTTGACAATACCGATGCCTGCGTCACTCCTGTTTTGGAATTGAGTGACGTAAAAACACATCCGCACGTCAAGGAAAGAGATCTTTTAATAGATTTCGATGACGTCCTTCAACCTTCTCCAGGACCAAAGCTCAGCAGAACACCGGGAACATTAAGGAAGGCAAGCAGGCCAAGGGGTTCAAACACACATGATGTCCTGATGTCGCTCGGGTATTCAAGCGACGTGATAACAGATATGAAGGAAACAGGTATCATAGAATAGTTCCGAGCGAGATAGCCGCCGAATCGTGGTGTATTAAGACCACATTGGTAATGGCGTGATTATTACTGGAAGAAAATGAAGGAGATGTTGGAGTAATCCAACCGGCAGAAAAGGCGGATTTAGAAAATATCCAAGCCGCCTGTTTCGAATTATTAAATCTTCAATCTGCCTTTTTCCATTAACTCAACTACTTCTTTGTGGCCTCTTCTTGCCAGGCCTGAGTCATTATATTCTTTCATATAATAAAAATGGTTCACATCGCTGCTGCCATTCTTATCACACTTATAGACATGTGTTACATATTGCTGTGGGGGGGCAGAATTCTTGTCTATGCTTTTGTACATTGCATCTGACTTATCTTGCCATATACGCTCTGTCGATACACAGTAATAGTCCCAAGGCCACCACCGTGCCACGATTGTATAATCAACCTGTGGGAGTTCCGGCCATAGAGTATCAAGGACCCAACGTGCTTTCATTATTATTTTCCAGACCTCTTAATCAGACAAACATATCCAGTTTTGTAAGAAAGGCGCTCTATCACATGGTAAACCATACAGGAGCGCCTCTTCCTTTCCGATCATAAACTTATATGGGTTTCACGTTTTCCGCTGCCGGGCCTTTTGCACCCTGCACAACATCAAAGCTGACACGCTGGCCTTCATTCAGTGTCTTAAAGCCTTCAGCCTGAATAGCACTGTGATGAACAAACACATCACCACCGTCGTCCTTTTCAATGAATCCGAAGCCCTTACGTTCATTAAACCACTTCACTTTACCTTCTGACATTGCTTTCATCCTCCTTTCTCAAAGTTTTATCAAGTCGGATTTCCACCATGACAGAAAGAAAAAAGCCACCAAGACTTAGAAAAGCTTGGTGGCCATCTTTGCAATTCAAAATGTTATATCCAAACTTATATCTTTCATTTAGAATATGATGCCATTTAGCGGAAGTCAAGGATTATTATTTAATTATTTCAACAACTTTTTCTACGATTTTCTCTAAACCGCTTAAAGCCGGTTAAGTCCCGACCAGATTCATAACCAATATTACTTCCCGTAAGGTTGTTTTTCTAATTTTGCCCCACTCCACAAGATTTTAAACTAAAGATGTCAGGGATTTAGAATTAAAAAATCGGGGATTCCCTGATTGAGAAACAGTTTAAATTCACATAACGTATAGACGTAAGAATCTTAACCAAGAGGAGGTGTGCTATGCGGTTCTTATTGAAGGTCAATATGTCCGTTGAATCAGGGAACGCTGCCGCAAAGGCTGGAAAGCTCGGTGCGACTATCGAATCCATCCTGGCAGAATTGAAACCGGAAGCTGCATACTTCACTGCCACTGACGGCGAACGCACCGGATTTATTTTTCTCGAGATGCAGGATGCATCTCAAATACCGGCCATTGCTGAGCCGTGGTTCCTGACGTTCAATGCCAGCATCGAGCTTTACCCGGTCATGATACCTAAGGACTTAGCCAGAGCCAGCGGCGCGATCGACAAGGCTGTCAAGAAATACGCCTGATCGATGAGCGGCATCTCATCGGGAAGCTGCGCGTATTTAGCTCCCGGCCTTCTCTGCTATTTCTGTCCACTGTCAGACTCAGTGCAAGTGTTATTATCAATAAATGACAGTCTTTGGACGCACGCTCAGATCATAGGCAATCTTACCAAGGGACTCGGCTTTTGGGACACCTCTATAGATAATTTCTTTCTTGCTCTGCATTAGAGCAAAAGATTTCGATCGAAGAGACTGTATGGGAATCGTCTTATCGGGACAATAACACTACCTGCGGGAGGGAGAAAAATGAAAAGGATTGTTGTCACAGCAGCTATAGCCCTGGCCTTTCTCATTGAACTGGCTGGTTTTGCTTCGTACCACGGAGGCGCCGAAGCGGCGTTTCCCCTCAAGATCGGCGTCGAGCCCTCATTACAAGAGGTCGTCGTGTTTGCCGGCGACGGTCGCCTCCACGTTGCCTATGAGCTGACGGTCAGCAATCTCAATCTGGCTGCCGTTCGCATCGACTCCCTACAGGTCGTCGGGACGCGGCACGGTGACAACGTGTTCAGCCGGATCTATGCCGGCGACACGCTGCGCGAGATATTCAGCACCATTGCGGGAAACTATGGAACGCCGCAGGACCCGCTGCTGCCGCCAGGCGGGAGTGCCTTCCTGTTCCTCTTCCTTGACTTCCAAGGGCCAGCATCGGTCCCGGAAAGTCTCGTCGCCACCCTTACCGTGGAAGCCGATAATGGCAGTGCAGCCAGCCAGACCATCGTGTCCGAGCCAGTCAAAGTCTCACGATCCGAGCCCATCGAGATAAGTCCGCCGCTCCTCGGTGGGGGCTGGTGGACTCCGAACGGTCCCTCGAATTTCTCGATCCACCGTCGGGTGACCCTGGCGGTCGACGGGCAGATATGGCGTCCCGAACGGTTTGCCGTCGACTGGGTAAGGATAGGGTCGAACGGGGCTACCTTCGCCGGTGACCCGCTGCTGAACGCCAGCTACTTTGCCTACGGCGCGAAACTCCTTGCCGTGCGCGACGCCCGGGTCGTTGGCATCCTGGACGACATTCCCGACAACGTACCGACCCGACCGCCTGTAATCGAGCTGGAACCCGGCACCCTGCCGGGTAACTACGTAGTCTTACAGCTCGACCGGGATCACTTCGCCCTATACGCCCATCTAATCCCAGGCAGTCTCCGGGTCTGTGTCGGCGACCGGGTGCAACGAGGCGACGTGCTCGGTCTGCTCGGCAATTCCGGGGGCTCCACCCAACCCCACCTCCACTTCCAGGTGATGGATAGTCCGTACCCGCTGACTGCCAACGGCCTGCCTTTTGTTCTCGACCGTTTCCGGCGCGTGGACTACCACATCGACTGTGCTCACGGCGAAAACTGCGACCCTACCGATGGGCCGACGCGCTTGATTTTGGGCCAGTCGCACTTCCTGACGGAGGAGACGTTTATGAACGATGACCTCGGGAGCTTCGCGAACAGATAGTGTTCAGCTTATTTTTGCTCGGTTACTAAGGGGGAGCTAATGATAAGAAACTTCGATCATTGCACAATTGTAGTGAACAATATTGATGAGACGAAAAAGTTTTCTGCACTCCTGGGGTTTCGCGAAGATTTTTCAGCTGTCATATCTGGAGATAAATTCTCTACGTATATGGGAGTGGATAACATAGAAGCACAACACGTTACCTTAGTCCTCGATAGCTCTTCTCCGCGACAGGAGATTCAATTGCTAAAATACCGTAATCCTCCGCCCGTTGCTGATCCAAACATCACGAGACTCGATAAAATGGGATATAACCATCTTTGCTTTGCGGTGGACGATATAGAACAAGAAGTAGGAAGATTAAAGGGAAGAGGAATCAGATTCTTAAACGAAATCATGGAATTTAAGAATAGAAAATTGACCTTCTTTTCCGGCCCGGAAGGGATCACGTTAGAATTGTCTGAGAGGCAGTAGCTTCAACAAACGCCTCTTGCTGCTTTGCTCCTTCCTGTTATCCACAAAGCTTTAGCCTCGATGAGAATGCAACGTTTCAATTCGTTATCATTGATATTATTTCCTCACCAATTATGATATGGATGATACAAATTGCGTGTTCCGCGATGACGGTGGAGAAGGGCTTAAGACATTCACTGAGAAACGGTAACCAATACTTGGACAAACCAATTTGATTGAAAGTGTCAGAACATGGCATATGATGAAGGATTGGCACAAAGAGCAAGGGAGCTGTTGGAGGAAAAGCCGGGATTTGTTGAAAAGAAGATGTTCGGCGGCATAGGTTTTCTACTTCGTGGGAACATGGCCTGCGGCGTAATAAAAGAAGATCTTATTGTCCGGGTTGGTTCGGAAAGATATGAGGCTTCTCTGAAATTGCCTTATACCCGGAAATTTGATATAACTGGAAAGCCAATGATAGGTTGGATAATGGTTTCATCGGAGGGGTACGAAAGAGACGAAGATTTGTTTAAGTGGATTCAGCAGGGCGTTCACTACGCCTTGTCCCTACCCCCAAAATAGTGGGATAATTCGTTGGGCGAAAGTGGTTACAGTCTCTTAGGTGACACTATTGCCCAATATGTTAATGACAAGTTGACGTCAAAGAATGAATGCGTAGGATGATTCTTAGGAGAGAAACCTATGGCAGCATCGGCGCACAGCATCGTAAGGAGAAGATATGACGCATAATGATCTTTATCGGGAATTGTCAAATAAAGTTGGGGCGGGGCATTCAAGCATCGTTCGAGAGATATGGGAAACCGTCTGCTCACGCGAAGAGGCATCCTTACTCAACGTACTGCCGGCGACTGCGGAAGAACTGGTTCAGCGCCTCGGCAGAGAGCGGGAAGAAATCGATGGCATGATCCAGGTTCTGTTCCATAAAGGACTGCTCTTTGAGGCGACCAGGGAAGGAAAGACCACCTACCGCCTGCCCAGGCATATCATCCAGTTTCACGACGCCTCGACCCTCTGGGTGGAGGCCCCGCCCGCGCTTCTTGACCTCTGGCGTCAATATATGGAAGAGGAATATCCCCAGGTCCCGGCCGCCTTGAAGGCCATGAAGGCGCCTCCCTTTTTTCGGGTCATCCCGATCAACGAAAATATCGAATCAAAAAGCAAAGTGCTAGCCTATGAGGATGCGGCTCAAATCGTCGACGGCGCATCTGTAATCGCCGTCACGAACTGTCCCTGTCGGATGATCATGCGCAAATGCGACAAACCGATCGACGTCTGTCTCCAGATTAACAGGGGTGCAGAATACGCCATCAAACGCGGTACGGGCCGTAAGATCCATGCAGAAGAGGCAAAGAATATTCTCCGAAGGGCCGAAGAAGCCGGCCTTGTCCATCTTACCGAAAACAAAGCGGCCCTGGGTACGGTCATCTGTAATTGCTGCGCATGCTGCTGCATTGGCCTCCCCTATATGAAGAACCCTGCCACCAGCAGCATGCTGGTTCCCAGCCGTTATCAGGCGGTCATTGACGGCGCATCCTGCACGGGCTGCGGCGTGTGCGTAGATGCCTGTCCAATGGACGCCATTTCCGTGATCGAACCGGAAACGGCAAAACTGAGAGAGGAGGCCTGTATAGGTTGCGGCGTCTGCACGCACGTTTGTCCTGAGGATGGGATTCATCTCAGGGTCGTCAGGCAGGAAGACTTTATTCCTTCGTAAACAACCTGCCTGAAATGCTGCCTCAAAAAAGATGAATGAGACTACGTTTCGACAATAATGTCGTAAGACCAGACAAGAAGCGATGGGTCATAACATATAGAAAATTAAGGTATTATTGATTACACATCCTGAATTGATCGACAATTTTTACCTTCCTGATTTCCCTTCTTAATTTCTGTCATCTCTGTATCTATCCAGTAACCTCTTAATAAACAATGAGTTAAGTCGTCATGGATTTTATGGCATGTATTATGTAAGTACAAAGATAACTTTTCAGCTAAACATATCGGGCGTGATTAGCTGATGGTAAAATAATCCAAAGACATTTAATCCGTACATCTCTCCAATACTGGGAGGTCAGAAATGATCTCCCGGTACCTCCTTTCCTAACTTCCAGAATATTTTTCACAAAAAGTGTTTAGGTGTTTTGCGGGAAATGAATAGAGTGGTTTCTGAGGTGTACTTCCTGTTGTCAACAAATCGTCAAACTCTAATAACATGCCGGATTTCAATTGGAAATAAACAGAAACAACTGCCACAGATAATGGGTGCCCGCAAAATAGCGGAATTCTAACTTTAAATGTGGTACAAGTTCCGCGGGCAGGTGAGGTTTGCGTTTCCACCCAATTTAGCGGCAAGACACGAGAGCAAAGACTATTATGTATATATTAATTTTCAATGTTGAATTGGGGCAGTGTATTTTCTTTTATCCTAGAAACCATGCAAAATATGGTCTGATGGTTGACTGTGGGAATACGCCAAAATTTGAACCAATAGATAAAATTCTGGAGTGGAATTGGTTACCAGAAGAAACAAATGATGAACCACCAAAGCGCATCTTAAAAAATTTAATAATTACTAATTATGACCAGGACCATTTTTCAGGTCTTCCATATTTAAGGAGTAAAGTAAAAATAGAAACATCTCGACTGCCAGACAATATTTCCTCAAAAGAGATTAAAACAATAAATGATAAAATCACTGAACCAATAAGAGAAATAATAAAACTAAAAAATGACCATACACGGGGTGTTACGCTTGATACACCGTATGTGATAAACACTTTTCATTTAAATCAGTCTGATTTTCCTAATGAAAAAATAGACACTAACAAATTAAGCCAGGTTGTTTTTGTTACTTATAAGGGTACGTGTATTTGTATACCTGGGGATTTGACTTCGCCTGCTTGGGAGAAGCATTTAAAAAACAAAAAGGTGCAAGATAAGCTTAAAGAAACACAAATATTTATTGCTTCGCATCACGGCGGAGAGGACGGCTTTAACGAAAATGTCTTTAAATACTGCTGGCCGGAAGTTATCATTCTTTCCGACAAAGATATAACGCGTAAGACTCAAGAGGGTCAGACACAAACTTACGCAGGAAAAGTAGAAGGGAATGGAATTGTTTTCAATAGTGACGCAAGAAATCTTCGCAAAACCTTAGCAACCAGAAGCGATGGTCACTTATGGATACTGATAGAAGAAAACGGCACAAGATTCTATAAGAACATCAGATCATGAAAAAAGAGTTTTCATTTTATGAATTTGTTGGAATTCTTGTTCCAAGTGCAATACTTATTTATGCGTCACAGCTAATCACAGAACATGCATATAAGGAGGTTTTCTTATGAAAACTGTTTTGGGGCTGGCAATAGTACTTGGATTAATTGCTGCTTTCTGCGTGGACCGCGGCGGCCGCAGTGGCCGCATAATCTCGGGGTTATAGTTAGGCAATGAACGCAGAAAGATTAATATCCCGACATCATCTCAATAACGGCCTGAACCTGGAGTTTTGGGACTACTCCCGGCCGATAGCCGGTGACCGCTGGTTCGTGCTCTTGGAGGTCCGGATCCCCATTTCGATTCGGCCCGACACACTGCCGCCGGAGTTGCGCGGGCAAGCCGACCAGGTCAAAGAGGCGTTGGGGGACGAAATTATCTTCTCCCACAAAGACGAGCGCAACTTTATTGCCGCAACGGAGGCTCCCAAAATCCTCAAGGACATGCAGAATAGGTTTTTGGACATGGCGCCCGGTTACTTCGGGCATCCTGATTTTGCCGCCAGGTTCATTCGTGGAAAATTCGCGGAAAAGCAAGAACTGCAGCGCTGGCAGCGTTTAGACACTAGACAGGGCGACCATTCATGACCGATACCGGGTCCTCCCCTGCGTACTCATTGCCACTGCGGGAGGCATAGTAAAACTTACCGAAGATGTTAATTTGCTGTGGATTGTGCTTCCTGTAGTCGTTTATTCAGCACATTCCATGCTTATAGTATATCTCAAATGGTAATTCACACTTCAACGCATAGCGATTATAATATTATCAATATTGACGCTTTGCGCACCGATCAATCAAGATGCCAGGAGGTTAAAATATGAGCTGGGTTAAGGACATCATTAATGATCATGAAAAAAGAGAAGCGGATAAAATAAAATTTAGAAAAGAAGCCGATGAACAAAGGGAAAGAAAGAAAGAGGAATTGAGCAAAAAATGGGAGGAATACGTGGAAAATGTAATTCATCCGGTATTAGATAAAGTTAAGACTGACCTGAATGACAAATCTTATGAGTGCACTGTGGAAAAGATTCCCTATACAGATGGCGGTAGTGGAACACAGGAAATAAAATTAACAACGGACATGCAAAAAAAATCACGGGGCTCGTCCCCCAATAAGGCATCAATAAGTTTTACTCAATCTGAGCATGGTTCAATTTCAATAATATCGGAACCCCTGAAAGTATTCGAATCGGGATCCAAAGCAAAGATGAGCCTGTCTGATAATCAGAATATATTGGAGATGAAAATGAGAGAATTTTTGCAAAAAGTGTATCCGAAATAATTAAAATAGATCTTTTTTCGGATGGTGAACCTGCCTGCCTTGAAACGCTACAGATTACGTGGTGGATGGCAAGATGATAGGAGGGTTTGCTCTTGTAGCATACCCCGCACGGTACTCTTCTTCAGGCGTCATGACCCTTATCGTCAACCAGGATGGCGTGGTCTATGAGAAGGACTTAGGTAAGGATACGGAAAAGGTGGCTGAGGCGATGGCCAGCTTCGACCCGGATGAAACCTGGAAAAAGGTGGAGTGAGGGAATGACTAAGAGCGGCTGACATGATTTCCGCATTTTTTCCTATGGGAACGGCGACGGCCGTGTCACATTGAACGAAATCAAGAATTACCTGGACAGCGAAATGACATACGCTGCGAGACGGCGTTACGGACGAGAGCAAGAAGCAACGGTCTTTAGGCAACAGGAGAATGTGATTGTAATCCTGAGCAATATTCATCACCACTCAAATTAAATTACTAACTCATGCCACAAACTGACAGCCTTTTTAATATCGGCAATTGACAGCAGAGATTTATTGTCAAGTCTGGCATAGGCTATTCCACGATTAACATACGCCATCGCATAGTCAGGTTTCAGCTCTATTGCCTTAGTGAAATCACCGATCGCTTGCTGGTGATTTCCAACATATCCATAAAGGTCTCCTCGGTTATTATAAGCTTCAGCATAGCCGGATCTTAATTCGATTGCTTTGGTGAAATTCCTTATTGCTTGCTGGATATCATCAACATCTTTTCTATAGGTGCATGCCCGGTTATAATAAGCCGCTGCACACTCAGGTTTCAGTTCTATAGCATTATCGAAATCGCTTATTGCTTCTCCATAATTGTCATAATATTTATAGATCATATCTCGAATATTGTTTGCTTCGACGCATTTTAAATCACGTAAGATAAAACTGTGAAACGCCTCTATTGCAATATCGTAATTTCCATTTTTAACTGCCGATGAGCCAGTCTCTAACAAATCGTCTTTACTTATCATTTCATTTGTCATTTTATACACCTTGTGTCTGTCGGACCTTAAGCCTTTATATTATCAAGACTGCCTTGCTTCATCAGAGTCAAATCGTCCAGAAATAAAAAACCCTGTCTCGTTGTAAAGGACAGGGTTTCAATGTTTAATTCATTCCCCCTATATGAGGGAATTAGCAGAGGCGAAAGTTTTTCTATTGTGTCGATTACTTCTTCTTAAGTCATATAGTACGCTTAAAGTATGCAAAGTCAATGTAATTATTTAATTATTTTCAAGGTATCCGATGTCTTCGTTAATATTCACCATTGATTGAATCAGAGAAGTAAGTGGTTTTATATAGCTTCCTGAAATCTTCATTTGAGAAATTTAGGAATATATGCGAGATTACAAACAATAAATTCGTAATAACCGACAAGAAATGAAGAAATGAATGTTTATTTCATCAATTATCTCTTAATAAAGCCAAGATCGTTTATGTAGATCATCGGTCATCTGTTGAATTTGATTATGGGTAATCTTAAATATTTCGGGCTTTCTAATCTTCATAATATTTTTCAGAATCTGTGGTATTTATCAACCATCATTAATTGTATCCTATAAAGACATTTGCCTTTCAGCGCATTATGAGTGTTATGGAAGTGGTCAGAAGGGTTTTTCGCTAGGTGAGACGCGGGCTTTTTCTGTTTTTGGGGTTAGGTAGGTTTGTTAGAGCAAGCAAGGAGGCGATATGCGAGAGGAAAGTTTGAGACACAGGTTGATGATCATTGTTTCCTGCATTTTCATCCTACCGTCTTTTGTCCTATGTTACATTTTTTTTGAGCAAAATGTCACCTTATCTCCAACCCATCTCGTCCTCTTCTTTCTTATTATAGCACTGGCTATTATTGGCATCATATTGATCCGTTATGTCTTTGAGGCGGTCTCCACCACTGCCGATTTTCTAAAAAAAGCAACGGAGGGCGGTGAAAAATTATCGTTCAATCTTCACCACGAAGCAGTGGAATTGAATGAAATATCATCCTCTCTAAACCGCATGATAGAGCGATTTGAGAAAACCACAGAGTCACTGAATGAAACGAAAGAGGAATTACATGAAAGTGAAGAGAAGTATCACAACATCCTCGAAAACATAGAAGAAGGCTATTATGAACTGGATCTTGCCGGTCACATTACTTTTTTTAATGAGGCATGCCGGAGGATTTACGGATATTCGCGAGGTGAATTGCTTGGCATGAATGCTCTCAAGCTTGCTGATGAGTATAATGCAAAAAAGGCCTTTAAATACTTCAATGAAGTTTACACAACCGGAAAACCTCTTACGTGGATTGATGGAGAAATCATAAGGAAAGATGGGTTGAAAAGAAACGTCGAAGCCTCCGCTTCTCTTAGACTGGATCTAACAGGACAACCCATCGGGTTCCGTGGCATCATTCGCGACGTTACAGAACGCAGGCAGGCGGAAGAGCTTTACAAGACGCTTGCTGAAAAATCCATTGCTGGTGTTTATGTGGTGCAGGACGGCAAGTTTTGTTTCATTAATTCCAATGCGGCATCCTATGCAGGCTATACAAGGGAAGAGTTGTTAGGCCAGAAAGTGGGCATATTGGTCGGCCCCGAAGACAGTGAGAAAGTGAGGCAAAATGCCAAGGCCATGCTGCTTGGTGAAATGAGGTCCCCTTATGAATACAGGATTATCACGAAACAGGGAGAAACCCGCTGGATCATGGAGACCGTCACATCTATTTTATATGAGGGGCGGCCGGCCATCCTCGGAAACTCGATGGATATCACCGACCACAAGAAGATGGAAGAAGAGATTCGCAACCTCTCTATAACCGACCCATTAACCGGTTTATATAACCGAAGAGGGTTCCTGACCCTTGCCGAGCAGCAGTTGAAGATCGCCAAGAGAACGAAGGTCGGGTTGCTGCTTTTGTTTGCCGACCTGAATGACATGAAATGGATAAATGACAATTTAGGCCATAAGAAAGGGGATGAAGCACTCATTGAGGCCGCCAACGTTCTTAAAAAAGTCTTTCGGGAAGCGGACATTGTTGCCCGTGTAGGCGGAGATGAATTTTCTGTCCTCGCTCTGGGGATCAAGATGGAAGATTCGAGAATTATCGAAGATCATTTGCAATATCAGATTGGCGTGAACAATAGTCGTGAAAACAGGGATTACGCTCTCTCGATGAGTGTCGGTACGGCTTACAACGATCCCGAAAGTCCTTCGACCATTGATGAGTTGATGTCCCATGCCGATGCATTGATGTATGAACAAAAGAAGGGTAAGCGGTATTAAAGACCGCTTCCTATCAGAGAATACAGTTCAAATGGTAATCCTCACTTCAATTCCAAATTGAAAGTTGTAGATAAATAGATGTAAGGAATTCTCAGCACCATTCGAATTCTGCTTTGATAATGTTTGCGCATTGCGGCATGAGAGGACGTGAGCCGTGGTCAACAAATTTTTTCGAGTGGACGAGGCGGGTACGACCGCCGGGACGGAAGTCATTGCCGGCATGGTCACCTTCATGACTATGGCCTACATCATCTTCGTAAATCCCCATATCATTTCAGCAGCAGGCGTTCCCAGGGATGCCGCTATAATCGCCACGTGCCTGGCTGCAGGCCTCGCAACCATGCTCATGGGCATCTTCACGAACTATCCCTTTGCCCTTGCTCCCGGAATGGGCTTGAACGCCTTCCTCGCCTTCGGCGTCGTCCTTGGAATGAATATCCCTTGGCAGACTGCCATGGGAGTTGTCTTTCTCGAAGGTCTGATTATCCTGATCCTCGTTCTCACAAGGTTCAGAGAGATGGTCATGGACGCGATCTCCATAAACCTGAAACGGGCGATCGGCGTGGGGATAGGACTTTTCATCGCCTTTATAGGTCTTAAGTCTGCGGGGATGATCGTAAAGAGTGACGCAACCCTGGTGACCTTCGGCAGTTTCACAAAACCTGTCGTCGTCGCATCCGCGGGACTGGTCATCACGGCAATTCTTATGTCCAAAAAGGTCAGGGGCGCCATCCTGATCGGCATACTTTCCACTACGGCTATCGCCATCTTCGCGGGAGTTGCCAAAATGCCCCAAAGCGTAATCGCTTTCCCCAAGGCCTCACAGTTTGTGACCATAGGAGCCGCTTTTGATCACCGGTATCTAACCCAGGTCTTCAGTCTGGGAATGATCACCGTCATATTTGCTTTCCTCCTGACCGATTTTTTCGACACCCTGGGAACGGTTGTCGCCGTGGGAGGTGAAGCAGGATTTCTGGACAAAGAGGGCAGAATCCCCCGGATAAGGGGTGTGCTCGTTGTCGATTCCCTTGCCGCTATGATCGGTGGCGCCTTCGGATGCAGCTCCGTGACTACCTATGTAGAAAGCGCTGCAGGCGTGGGTGAGGGAGGACGGACGGGGCTTGCGGCCGTGGTAGTAGCGGTACTTTTTTTTCTCGCCGTTTTTTTCTGGCCCATAATAAGCATCGTCCCTCCTGCCGCCACAGCCCCGGCGCTTATTGTTGTGGGATTCCTGATGATGACGGTCGTGAAGGATATTGAATGGAATGAGTTTACCGAGGCTTTTCCCGCCTTTCTGACGATCCTGACAATTCCTTTAACTTACAGCATCTCCAAAGGGATCGGCTACGGATTCATCAGCTATGTCCTCGTAAAAGTCTTTTCCGGAAAGCTGCGAGACGTCCATCCCCTCATGTATCTCATCGCCCTGATGTTCGCTCTGGACTTTCTCTTCTCCAGTCTCCATTAAAGCCGGCCCGCTTATAACTTCAAGTGCCGCAGTTATAATTCACGACACTGTTCGTTATCCGATTCGGTCCGCAATTTCCCATGCCCGAATGGCCTGATAGACCTCACCGGGGGTTCTCGCCGACCGCAAGGTCTCCATGAGCTGCCTGTCCAGGGCGGCTTTACTGACAAGTCCCAGTATCTGGATCTGTTCGTCAGGAATGTCCGCCGGTGAAAAAATCAAGAAAACAGATTCGATGGGCTTTTCCGTCGCCACGTCGGACAGTCCGCCGTGTGTCAAGCCAATGGCCACGCATGAGCGTTTAAGTCCCTCGATCCTCGCATGGGGGAAGGCCACGCCTTCGTTGAAGAATGTGGACCCTTGTTTTTCTCTTTCCATGATCGCATTAATGCCCTTCATCTTCTCTTCCCTTCCGTCTTCACAGGCGGCGTCCGAGAGGCTTCTGAGTAAGTCATCTTTTGTGATGGGCGTTTCCCAGATGATAATCCTGTCCTGGGATATGAATT
>Ga0209777_10000630_pt1 | contig 56436 bp, 50 predicted proteins | sample FrelakmetHBP12HB_FD_187147 | JGI IMG/M metagenome (GOLD analysis project Ga0209777, IMG submission 187147) | Freshwater lake sediment microbial communities from the University of Notre Dame, USA, for methane emissions studies -HBP12 HB (SPAdes)... | ecosystem: Environmental > Aquatic >...
TCCGATCTCTGAGGCATGGGGACGAAGAGATTAAACTATTTGCCGAGGTCAAGAAAGCGGTCGGGAACCGCGGCTCGGTGATTGCCGGCACCGGCAGCAACAACACCGCCGAAGCGCTTGAGTTCACTAAAGACGCCGAGAAAGTCGGGGTAGATGCCTGTCTGCTGGTTGTTCCCTACTACAACAAACCGTCCCAGGAAGGATTGTACCAGCATTTCAAAATGATCGCGGACAATACCAAGCTGCCCTGTATTCTATATAACGTGCCGTCACGTACGATCACTAATTTAAGCGCTGAGACGACCATCCGGCTCAGCCAGGTGAAGAATATCATCGGTATCAAGGAAGCCAGTGGCAATATGGATCAAATTACAAATATCATCTCCGGGGCGAAAAAAGGCTTTACCGTCTGGAGCGGCAATGACACGGATACTTTGCCGATGCTCTCGCTCGGAGCTTACGGCATTATCAGCGTGGCTTCTCACCTGGTGGGCAAACAGATCAGCGAAATGATTTATAGCTTTGTCAAAGGTGACACAAAGAAAGCAGCCCAAATTCACGCTCATTTACTGCCGCTTGTAAATGCGTTATTCCTGGTCTCCAACCCGTCACCGGTGAAGTACGCCCTCAACCAGATTGGCTTCAATGTTGGCAAGCCACGTCTACCATTGGTAGAACCGGATGAAAAGACAGCTGCCATTATCAGAGAAACCCTAAAGAAATACACGATCGATATCAAGGTGAAATAAATCCTGTGGCACAGGCACCTTGCCTGTGTAATTATACTGGATCCCGTTAAATAGAGAGGAGCAGAGTACGACTCCCCTTTCTTTTTTTACTGGAAACTTAGTGATAATACTGCATACCGAATAAAAGCAATTGTATTCTTACATTATTAGCTTTGTTTGTTATCGCCTCTTACTTATTTGATTTTTTTACTTGAGGAGTTTATTATATCAATATTTCAAGTCCTTATCGACTATTCCTTTTATTGTGAGCCTAGTTTCTTAAGTACAATATCCTGAAGTCCGGGGTGCCGGATAATTGATTTCGTGAACATCAGCACGGATTTGGAATAAAGAACTTAGCAGAGACAAACTAATGAAAAGACAATTTTGGTGGGTCTATGGTGTATATGTAGTCTGTGTTGTTGTCGCATACCTGAATTTTGCGGTGGATGTCGTGCAATCAAAAGGTATAGAAAACATCAGCGGTTCGATAATATTCTTCACGCTTTATTTTCTCCCCGCCGCTTGGGTACTTTTAATGAAAAAACGCTCCCTCTGGTTTCTTCTTTCCGGATTGATACCTTTTCCGCCGGTGCTATCAATCTTCGTACTAGCCTTGAAAAGCAAAGCGTGAAAATCTATCTCTATTAATAACAAAAGAGGGGAGCATTTCTGCTCCTCTCTTTTAATCTCTTTAAACCAATTTTACAGCACTGCAGATTTATGAATGGTCTGCGTTCGTTCCGGTCCTACGCAAATCAAATTCGCCGGGCACCCAACCAGTTTCTCCAGCCGTTTGACGTACGCTTGGGCGGCAGGCGGTAAATCTTTGAACTTGCGGATGCCGCAGGTCACGGTCTGCCAGCCCTGCCACTCTTCGTAGACGGGTTCGCATTTATCCAGCATAGCGATACTGGCCGGGAAATCGTTTACAATCTTATTTCCGACTTTGTACGCCGTGCATATTTTTATACTCGGTAATGTATCCAGAATATCGAACCTGGTGATGGCCATACCCGTAAAGCCGTTGACCCGGTTGCTGAACCGCGCTGCTACGCCATCGAACCAGCCGATGCGTCGCGCTCGGCCGGTTGTAGTTCCGTACTCATGCCCCAGTTCTCTTATTTTTTCGCCGGTTTTATCCAGCAGTTCAGTAGGCATTGGCCCTGCTCCGACCCTAGAAGTGTATGCTTTAAAAACACCCAGCGCGCGGGTGATTTTATTAATACCGACCCCGGAACCAATGCTCGCGCCAGCTGATGTCGGCGATGAAGAGGTGACGAAGGGATACGTGCCGAAATCCGGATCGAGCATGGTGCCCTGAGCGCCTTCCAGCAACACCGTCTTACCTTGCTTCAGTGCTTTGTCCAGCATGACCGTCGTATCGCGCACATAACGCTTGAGGTATTTACCGTATTCCAGGTATTCCTTGTACATTTTCTCCAGCGAGAGTGGTTCAACACCGAATATTTTGGTTAATAACAGGTTCTTATATTCGAGCACAACACGCAACTGCTCTTTGAAATTCTTTTGATCGACAACGTCCCCTATTCTGATACCGTGTCTGGCAGTTTTATCTGCAAAAGCCGGACCGATACCGCGGGAAGTCGTGCCAATTGCTTTGCCGCCACGCAGTTTTTCTTCCAACCCGTCCAGTAAAGGATGGTACGGCATAATTACATGAGCACGATCGCTGATATAAAAACGGGATGTATCCACGTTTCTTTCCGAAAGCATTTCTAGTTCTCGGGTTAAGATTGCCGGATTCACTACCGCGCCGTTGCCGATTACGCAGGTGGCGCGCGGTGAAAAAATACCCGAAGGCACGAGATGGAGTTTGAATTCACCGAATTGATTGATGACCGTATGCCCGGCATTATCGCCGCCGGAAAAACGCATGACGATATCAGCTTCTTCTGCCAGAAGGTCGACGACCTTCCCTTTGCCTTCGTCTCCCCATTGTCCACCGATAACTGCAATTGCGGGCATAGTATCTCCTATCCGTTATTTCGTTTTGGTTTTTTGCCAGACGTAAAATAACCTTTGCCCGGCGGTTATCCAGCTAAGAAGCGCCATCAAACCGAGGGCGATGAAGAGGACCGGGTTAAACCGACTGAACAATAGCCCTAGAGATAGTATAACCACTCTTTCCGGCCGAGTAAAGATCCCGACTTCACAATTCACATTTATAGCCTCAGCTCGCGCCCGGATGTAACTGACAAGTTGTGAGCCGATGAGGGTGAGACCCGTCGCAATCATCCCGTAAAGCGATGGATTTTGTAAATAAAAAACCATCAGACCCACGAGCACAACCGCCTCGCTGACGCGATCTAATGTAGAATCAAGCACTGCGCCGAATTTCGTAGATTGGTTCTTTAAACGCGCTAGAGAGCCATCCAGCATATCAAATAAACCAGCGAAAGCCACTACCCAACCGGCTGCAAATAAGTGTCCCGTTGCCACCAGCACAGCGGCAATAATGGCAATGAACAACCCGATCCATGTCAATCCGTTTGGAGTAATGGGAGTTTTGGCTATCAGTTTGACCAGGGGTTCAGCGAAATACCGGCCGATCGCCCTTCGAAGCCCTTGTAAATTGATCATTGTAAAATTCCTGACTCACGCTGTCGATGCACTTTCTCAATCGTGGTTTGATAGTAAGCCAGTACTTTATCGGCAATGCCATCCCAATCATATTTCTGAGCAGTTAATCTGGCGTTCTTCCCCATTTCATCACGCTTGTTTTTATCATCGAGCAATGTTATAAGCGCCTCCGCCAGCGAGCGGCTATCCATCGGAGGTACCAGTAAACCTTCCTGACCGTGTGTCACTACGGCCGCAAACCCCTCGATGTGGGAAGCAACCACCGGCCTGCCGGTAGCCATTGCCTCCACCAGTATCAGTCCAAAACTCTCGTGCCCGGTGTTCGGTGCGCAATATATATCTGCGGTTCGGAAATAGCGTTGTTTTTCTTTCTCTGGTACCAATCCGGTGAAAACAACATCTTTCAGCTGATTATCTTTGATCCAGTTTTCGTATCGCGTCCGTAGTGTTGTTCCCTCACCGCATACTATCAGCCTGGTATTTGGCATCTGTTTTTTTACTTCTAGAAAGGCTTTCAACAGGTAATTGAGTCCTTTTCGAGGCTCGAGACGACTTAAGAAGACGATATTCAGCTTGCCATCCATAAATTGTTCCATAGGTTCTACGCCAGGATGAAAAATATGTGTATCGACACCGTTAGGGATCACATCGTATTCGGCGGGAACATAACTCATAGCATATCTGAGAGCCGGGTTGGAAACGGCAATGTGCCCGTGTAATTTCTTAGAGCGACGGTGTAACATCCATGAACTGATTGGCTTACCGAAATTATAGCCGGGACTACCGGATGCAGCATGGAAAGTCCCAACATTCACTGTATTTGAAAAACGCAACACGGCGCTGCATAACATCGGCATAAAAGGTTCATGTAAATGCACAATATCAAATTTTTCTTCTGCCATGACTTTTTTTATCGCCGGTGCCAGGTGTAGAGAAAGCGGCACGCGTGTATACGAATCACTGGCAGGAACCGGGAAAGGTCTCCCTATCCGGATAAAACGGTCGCCAAATTCTGTAATTGGACGCGAAGCGGGTGCAATAACCCTGACATCGTGTCCTAATTTGACAAACCGCGTATCCAGGGAAGCAATGTGACGGCCTACCCCGCCCGGATGGGCATAATCATAGGGCGATACAAGCGCAATCTTCATCGTTTACCCCCGGGTAACCCATTTTCTGAGACTTGCAGGTTAACGCTTTTTTTTCTCGGCTATTTTTTTCTCAGTCAACTTATTGGTGTTGATGAATTCTTCCACCAATTGCCGTGCTTTGTCATCCGAGAATTGTACCGGAGGTGACTTCATAAAATAAGATGAAGGTTCGATCAAAGAGCCGCTCAAACCCTTATTCATTGCCAGTTTGCAGCAGCGGATGGCGTCGATAACGACGCCGGCGGAGTTCGGGCTATCCCAAACCTCAAGTTTTAATTCCAAATCCAGTGGTACATCGCCAAAGGTTCTGCCTTCCATTTTAATATGACAGAATTTGCGGTCTAATAACCAGGGTACGTAGTCGCTGGGACCGACATGAATATCGCCGGGTGGTAGCTGATAGTCCATCTGGGACGTCACCGAATTTGTCTTGGATATTTTCTTAGATTCCAGTCTTTCCCGTTCCAGCATGTTTAAGAAATCGGTGTTACCGCCAAAGTTCAATTGATAGGTCCTCTCCAATTTAACACCGCGGTCGCGGAATAGACGGGTTAATACACGGTGAACGATCGTGGCGCCCACCTGGGATTTAATATCGTCACCGATAACCGGCAAACCCCGTTCCGCAAACCGTTCGCCCCAATCTTTCTGTCGCGCGATAAATACCGGAATACAATTGATCATACCGCAACCGGCATTTAGAATTTGTTCTACATACCACTTGGTGGCCATTTCGGAACCGACCGGTAAGTAATTCAAAACGACATCGGTTTTAGTTTCTTTTAGGATTTTCACGATATTAGCTGTAGGGCCGGGAGCCTTTTCAATGATCTGAGAAAGGTATTTTCCCAAGCCGTCGTGCAGCATACCGCGTTCCACAGTCACACCTGATTTGGGAACATCACAGAATTTAAAAGTATTGTTTGGTTTGGTGTAGATGGCTTCGGCTAGGTCTTTACCCACTTTGTTTTTATCGATATCGAAAGCAGCGACAAAATTGATATCGCGAATATGGTATCCCCCCAGATTGACATGCATTAATCCCGGCACAAAATCAGTTTCACTGGCATTTTGATAGTAGTGGACACCTTGAACAAGAGACGAGGCGCAATTTCCTACGCCGATGATGGCTACATTGATTTTACCCATTTAGTTGTTTACCCTCCAATTTCAATTCCCGATCTCCCTGTTTAGAGACCTGCGGACAATTATCTCCACAACCCCCGCGACAAGCCCGACTATTATTCGTACCACATAGGTCGGGTGGTGTCAAGCTAGCGAATACTTTTTCAGGCTGCCAGAGTTGTTTTTCTTTATCGAAGCGCATTATTCCCAGCAATGTGCCTTCCAGGGTATAAGCGCGGGCAAATTGGTTTTCTTTGTTAGCTTTAAAATATCTATCTAAATCCACCTGAATGCCGCTGCGAATTGTTTTTTCCATTTCAGTGCCTACAACCACGGCTTGCCAGTCACCCAATATGCTATCCATCGGGTATAGAAGGCTCTCCCAATATCCGGTACGGTAGGCTTCCTGCAGTTGTTCGGGGGTCAGTGCATTGGCATAATCAAAAATCCCCACGCGGGTACGGATGAGGTTTCGTAGTGTCGCTCCACAGCCAAGCTTTTCACCCAAATCGTTAGCCAGAGACCTGATGTAAGTACCCTTACCGCAGATAACTTCCACCGTCAGCCCCGGAGAATGGAAATCTTTAACCTCGATGCTTTTGATGAAAGCATGGCGGCTTTTTACTTCAACGTCTATTCCAGCTCTGGCAAGCTCGTACAGCGGTCTGCCATGGTGTTTCAAGGCGCTATACTTCGGGGGAACCTGTTGTATGTCGCCGGTAAACAACTGTAAAGTATTTGTTATCTGTTCAAGGGTGACAGCAGTACAATCTCGACGGCCAGTGACGGTGCCTTCTTTGTCAAAAGTGTCGGTATTGATACCCAACTCAATTTCTGCCAGGTAGGTTTTGGTGGAGGACATTAAATATTCCACCAGCCTGGTAGCTTGCCCGAGACACACGGGTAAAACCCCACTCGCCATCGGGTCAAGTGTACCGGCGTGTCCTACGCGTTTTTCACCGGTTAACCGTTTGACCAATGCTACTACGGCGTATGACGTCTGCCCGACAGGTTTGTTAATATTTAAAATGCCGTCCATAAATTACACTTTCAACTTAGTTAAGGCTGTACTTCATTAAGGTGATCCATAATTCTCAGGACTATATCCGCTTTTTCCATTGTGTTATCTATTCTGAAGCTAAGTTCAGGTATGCGGCGGGCTTTCATTCTATCCCCCAATTCGTGGCGAAAAAAACCGGCCGCTGCATTTAGGGCATTGATCGTATCCAGTTTCTCCTGTTCGGTCCCGAACCGGCTAACAAAAACCTTGGCAAAACTCAAATCCGAAGATATTTCTACAGATGTTACAGAAATGAAACTGCCAAGTCTGGGGTCTTTGACTTGGCGTTGCAACAGATCACTGATTTCCTGCCTGAGGAGACTGTTAAACCGTTCTAAACGATGTGTCATCAACAGCCCCCCTAACCGGATTTCTCATTATGAAAGAACTCCAGCACGTCTCCAATTTGGTAATCGTTGAATCCTTCAACGCCTACGCCGCATTCATAACCGGTAGCTACTTCGCGGACATCATCCTTAAAGCGCCGTAAGCTGCTCACGGTTGATTCGTAAATCTTTTTACCCTTACGCATTACTCTCACGCCACCACCGCGGGTAGCTTTACCATCCGTCACCATAACGCCGGCAGCTTTTTCCTTCTTACCGGCTGTAAATACAGCCCTTATTTCAGCATGGCCGTCGATTACCTCAATCAAAGTGGGCGCAAGCATACCCTTGAGCGCTTTTTCAACGTCCTCAACCATGTTATAGATGATGCTATAATTGCGGATGCTAATACCCTCGCGTTCTGATTGGATCTTAGCGCCGGGTTCCGTCCCTACGTTAAACCCGATAACGACAGCTTTGGAAGCGATCGCCAGCATGATATCGCTTTCGGTGATATTACCGGTACCGCTGTGGATGATATTGACTTTGACGTTTTCGGTGGATACTTTTTCAAGTGAATTTTTAATCGGTTCGATGCTCCCCTGAACATCAGCTTTCAGTATAATACCGAGTTCGCGAACTTTACCCGCACTAATCTGATCGTAGACATTGCTCAAACTGATATTTTTATCGGCATTCTCTTTTTCAGCTTCAAGACGTCGTTTTTCAATCAATGCCTGAGCGGATTTTTCGTCATCGACTACGGTCATAATATCGCCCACCTGGGGAGCGACACTCAAACCGAGTACCTCGACGGGAGTAGATGGAGGAGCACGTTTGATACGTTTTCCGGCGTAATTGAACATGGCTTTAACCCGCCCCATGTTCTGACCGACAGCCACAACTTCACCCTCTTTCAACGTGCCGGAACTAACCAGTACGGTGAACAAAGCGCCGCGGGTCCGGTCCATTTTTGCTTCGATGACAGTGCCTTCTGCCGGTTTATTCGGGTCGGCTTTGAGGTCTTCCATTTCCGCAACGATCATCAGGTTTTCTAATAATTCCGGAATGCCCGTTTTCTCTCTGGCAGATACCGGCACGGCAATCACTTCGCCACCCCAGTCTTCCACCACCAGGCCATGTTCGGCTAGCTGTTGCTTGACACGGTCGGGGTTGGCGCCGGCTTTGTCCATCTTGTTGATGGCCACCACAATAGGGACACCCGCTGCCCGGGCGTGGTCGATGGCTTCGATAGTCTGCGGCATAACGCCGTCATCCGCCGCCACCACCAAGACTGTAATATCGGTTACCTGAGCGCCGCGAGCTCGCATAGCGGTGAAAGCTTCGTGACCCGGAGTATCGAGGAAAGTCACTTTTTGTCCATTCAGTTCGACCTGATAGGCTCCGATGTGTTGAGTAATACCACCGGCTTCAGTATCTACGACGTTAGTCTGGCGGATCACATCCAGCAGTTTAGTCTTACCATGGTCAACGTGACCCATGATTGTAACCACAGGTGGCCGCGAGATTAACCCGGTATTCTGTTCACCGGGTTGATTTTTCTGGTGGCTCTTGAGCTCGCTGGTACCGGCGCTTTTCACCGGCCGGTGTTTAAGCCTGGTTTCCAATCCTAAATCAGCGGCAATGGCCGCTGCGGTTTTATAATCGACTACCTGATTGATATTGGCCATTACACCGGTTTTCATCAACCGTTTGATGATTTCCACCGGCGAAACATTAAAAGCTTCCGAAAGTTGCCGGATATTCAATGCAGGCGGCAATTCAATCTGAGCCGGCTTCTGTGGCGCACCGGTGACAGGAGCTTTTTCAGCTGCGGATCTGTTTATTTCATTCGGTTTTTCTGAGCTTACCACATTACTTCCCGTTAGAGTTGATTTCTATATTCTTCCAGTTTTTCCCGGTCCGTTTGGCTGAGTTTGGCGCGTAATACACCCTCGATACGGTTGGATTTCAACCCCTCATCCCAACATCCTCTAGCCCGGCAAAGGTAAGAGCCTCTACCTGCTAATTTCCCTTTTTCGTCCACCACTATACTGCCGTTAATAGTTCTCACAATGCGGATTAAATCCCGCTTATTTTTAACCTGACGGCAAGCCATACAAGTCCTCTGCGGGGCTTGTTTCGCTATCGGTTTGGGGTTTTCAATAGTCTTCTTCATCCACCGTAATATCTAGTTCTTGACGGCGCCCTTTACGTAGGCGCGGGCCTTCGGTTTCACGTTCTTTACCGGGTACGCCCTTCTTTTTCTTCTTAGCTTTGCCGTCATCGCGTGCCGGCGTACCGAGAATTTCTTCCGCGAACCTGAGTTCACGTTTGGGAACCGCTACCGGCTGAGTTTCAAATTTCACCGGTTGGGCAGTTTCAATTTCCTCGACGGCTTCAGTAATCGAAGTCTCTTCCTCAACCGTTTCAGGAACAGGAAGTCCCTCTTTATCGACAGCAATACCTACGGCAACGGGTTCACCGGCTTGTTTGGCTTCCCGTTCGGCAAGCGCCTGCTCTTCTTCGCTAAGTTTGGTGGCTTCACGTTCCGCTTCCCAAACTGAGGCTGGTTTAATATCGATCTTCCAGTTGGATAATTTGGCAGCTAAACGGGCATTCTGCCCTTCTTTCCCGATAGCTAATGAGAGCATTTTATCCGGTACGATCACAGAGGCGACACCCTCAGCTTTGTGCAATTCTACCGCGACAATCTGTGCCGGACTCAGGGCATTAGCGATAAAAGTGGCCGGGTCGGCATTCCACTGCACTACGTCGATTTTCTCACCGTTTAATTCATTTACAATATTCTGAATGCGAATACCGCGTAAGCCGACACAACAACCTACCGGATCGATGCCCGGTTGACGTGAAGCAACTGCCACTTTACTGCGGTAGCCGGCTTCACGGGCAACAGATTTAATTTCTACAGTGCCATTTGTAACCTCGGGTATTTCCAGTTCAAAGAGACGTTTTAACAGTTCCGGGTGTGAGCGGGAGACAATCACCTTGGGACCTTTAGCGGTCTTGGCGACTTCCACCATGAACACTTTAATTCTCTGCCCGATACGGTACCGCTCCGTAGGGATCTGTTCCTGGGGTGGTAATACCGCTTGGGCGCGGCCTAGATCGAGCATAACCTGGCGGGCTTCTATCCGCTGGATGATAGCACTCACGATGTCACCGGATTTCCCGGCATATTCTTCAAAAATAGCGCTGTGTTCGGCTTCATGCAAACGCTGCAAAATCACCTGTTTGGCAGTTTGAGCGGCAATACGTCCGGCATTCTGCGGGGTGGCTTCCACCATCAATACTTCGCCCATCTGAATATCCGCTTTTAGTTTTTTCGCATCTGCCAGCGTGATATCCTTACGGGCGTCGAGTACTTTTTCAACCACAGTCTTTTCTGCCCAGACTTCCACTCTACCGTTAGTCCGGTTGATCTTTACGATCAAGTTCTGGTTGGGGGCAAAACTCTCTTCCTTACGATAAGCCGATACTAGCGCCGACTCGACCGCAGTGATGACAGTTTCTTTAGGCAGATTTTTCTCTGCCGATAACTGGGTGATAGCGAGGAGAAACTCGCTTTTCATCTCAGACTAGCCTCCGTTTTATATTCGTACCAAGAAAAAAAGTGGGAATCACACCCACTTTTCAAGCAATCACGGTCAGTATAGCATAAGTAGCCCATCGATGCAACCGGAAGACTAGTTCAACACAGCCTTGAAAACAGCACTACTAGCCAAAGGTACGTGTGAATTGCTGACCTATCGTCTAATACCATTACGACCCTCACCGTTAGCCCTCTTCCACAAGGAGAGTGAGATTCACAAGATTGAAGGCGAATGCCTTCAATCTTGTGGAACTTCTAACCAGTCACATCCAGACCACAGTTTACCAATGAATACAACTTCTGAAAGTGAACAGAACTCTGACAGGCTGGTTTCCTTGACATTTTGGATGGTGTGTATGATACTGGAGGATGACGCGGGGTGGAGCAGTGGCAGCTCGTCGGGCTCATAACCCGAAGGTCGTTGGTTCAAATCCAACCCCCGCTACCAAGTTGTACTATAGACAGAACCTCTGATTCGCTAGACACCATATCTTTTGGGGGCAGAGGTATCGTATACATAAGTTCGGCTTTAGTATCCTTCACTCTTATATCTTTCACAAAAGTTCGTATAAATGCCCGGCGTTCTGTTAGTGAACTCTTTGAAGATAGTAATTCTCTTAAGTCGTCGGCATATTTTTCCACAAACCTGATATCAGACAACTGAACTTTGCGGTCAGCGAATTTTTCTTCAAAATTCTCCTTTGCCACAGTAAGCTGATTCTGTCTTTGCCGAAGTTCTTGGATACGCGGAGCCAAATCATTGAGTTTTATTTTATCCGTCTCAAGAGCGTCAAATAGTTTACTTAATCTTCGGGATACTTCCAGCAACTCCGTCTCGATAGCTCCAAGTTGCCCTTTATATTCTTTCGTGTACGAGTCCATTTCCTCGTTAACCATATTCACCAATTTATGAAGATTTTCCTTCGTGAGGACTCGCTGCTTGATTTCTTCAATAACCACCCCTTCGAACTTCGTGGCATTCAGATATTTCGCGCAACAAGTACCTGCTCCCCTCTTTAACAGCGTCCCGCAAACGTAATAGGAAAATTTGCCACTCTTTGCATCTTGTCCCACCAGAGCTTTCCCACAATCACCGCAGTGTACCAGTCCGCTGAGCAGGAATTTACTCGATGTTCGGCGTGGGTGATATTGAGCAGGTGCCCTTTCTTCTAATAGTTTCTGAACGAGGTCAAAATCGCTACGACTCACGAGCGCTGGCCACGCATTTTCACATCTTGCGGGTGTTACTTTAGGATTTTTAGAAATACGCCCCCAAACCGATGCTCCGGTGTAGACTTCGTTAGTCAGTATGTGATAAAGCGATGTCTTTCCCCACACTTTACCAGTGGGACTAGCTATGCCGTTAGCTTGAAGTTCCTTACCCAGTTCCTTAAGTCCTTTGCCTTTCAAAACGTCACCGAAAAGTCGCATTACAACTGGTGATTGGTGCTCCTCCGGTTCTAGTTTGACCCTTTCCTTGTTGCCATCTTTTACTTTGATCCGGCGATAGCCATACGGGGCATAACCATTGACATAGAATCCGCGAGATGCACTTTCGCGTAGCCCCCTCATGATTTCTTCACCGAGATTAGCTGAATAAAACTCGTCCAGGCTCTCAATCATTGCCTCAAGTAATCTGCCTGTTGGAGTATCTTCAAACGGCTCAGTGATAGATATAACTTGAACACCGTGCTTTCGAAGCAGAGTTTTGTAAACAATAGAGTCCTCTCTATTACGCGCGAAGCGCGAATATTTCCAGACAAGGATTACATTGAACGGTTTTGTAGAACGGCGGGCGATAGCAATCATTTCCTTAAACGCTGGTCTATCTGCAGTTCTGCCGCTCTCTGCCTCATCGACAAACTCTTTGGCAATATCATAACCATGTTTTACCGCATATTCTCTCAGTGCTCTGAACTGAGCTGATATAGAGAGATCGGTATCTTGTTTATCCGAAGATACCCTGGCATAAATTGCGGCCTTTTTCGTATCCATTGTTAACTCCTTCTGACCTATAGATGTCCGTGTAAACTACTTATTACGGTTGGATTGGTGCGCGAAATTTGTTTTTCCAGGAGATTTCTATTCCTTGAGAGCAAGACCATCAAAGTTGCTTTGATGGGTGTTCCCTCGATCAATAACGGCTGAGCAATCGCCGTAAATCCCTCTTCCTCGGCATAATCTGTGAGCGTTAAGCGCTCTCCTAAATATGACTTCCCACTCTTTATTGCCAAATCGACTAATGAGTCTGGGGCAAGTCTACGGCCTTTTCTCGGGAAAAAGCCATTTAACCCGTATACATTAGCCTCAAGATCATTGTGATTACTGCTTCCGGTCCAATAAGTTACCCGCCAGTTGTTGTTCTCGTCGGGTTCATACATACCGGCGTAAAAGAACAATTTCCCCTGCAATACCTCCCCAATTCGTAGTAGAACCTGAGAACAGCTTTTCGCATAGAAGTTTGCGAGCTCGATGACATCAAAGCCGGTCTCGTAAAGTTTCTTGGTGAAGTCCTCCTCGGGCAACAGCACCGCAGTGGCAAACTTGTTGGCCGCATAATGCTTGGCATTTGTCTTCAAGGGTTTATAGTCACGGCATAGGCTGGGGAAAATACCTTCCATGATTTCCCGGATCTCGTGCAGTATGGTGTTTTGCATACCGCTGACGGTATCGCCGTCTTTAATGACGATGTTACTCTTGCCGTTAACAACATGGTTAAATCCCCGGATGTTTTTCGGCATTTTATCTGAGCTATCAACCTCGATTCCGGAACTGTTCGCTATCGCCCGGAGCGCTTTTAAACTGGGGGGCAAGTCCCTTAAGTAATGATGCCTGAATTCACTGGCTTTCTGTTCTTCGGAAACTTTATCGGGATTGCCGTACTTACGGACCAGACAAGAGCAGAAATACCGGAGGTCGGATGGGTTTTTCATGTGGTTATGCTCCTGGTATAAGTTTTTTCCCTGTGGCCTTTTCGTACATTTCCACGACGAAACGTTTCACCTCGATGGTGATCGGGCCGGTGACCCGGGTGCCGAACTGGTAACGCGGATCCCCCAGTACGAAATCGAAGGCCCTCTCCACTTCATCCTCTTCAGATAAAACCGCTCTGACATCCTGAACATCTTCCAGGTAACCGGCCGTTTTCAGCAGTTCTCTGACCGACACCTGGTAAACGGGCGCCAGTTTCTTGAGTATTTCCGGTCCCGGTGGTTTTTTTCTGCCGTGCTCAATCTGGACAAGATACGAGACCGAAACCCCTGTTTTCGCCGCCACCTGGCGGAGAGACCATCTCTGCCCTTCGCGCAACTTTCGCATATATTCGCCGAACTCGTTCATCTTCTTCCTCCGAAGCTAATGTTACAAATATAGCACACATTGTTTTACATGTCAACTACCAAATTACACACAATGTGATAATAATATTTTTTAAAATCTATTGACTATTCTATTTCAGTGTACTAATATAGTGTATCAAACTTCATACAGGAGTGTAACAGATGCTTAGAGTTGAATTGAAACGCGATGTCCTGGAAAAAAAGCTGGTCCGGCAGAGCTGCTCAAAGAAGCATTTAGCCGAACAGATTGGTGTTACACGCAGCTATTTGTCCGCAGTCTGCAGCGGTAAAAAAGAACCCTCCATCGGTATGCGGCAGCGTTTACTCACCTATTTCAAGTGTAAGTTCGATGATCTGTTTTTGATAAAAGAAGATGCAGATGGAGTTCATTAATGAATGAAATCGAATCCGGATTACGGATATTGGCTCGGATTATCGCCAGGGTGTACCTGGAAGAGCTATCCCGAAAGCCAATCCAACAAAACTCTGTAGCAGAGAAGAAGGAGGAACCATGTCAATCGCAGGATTAACCCAGGTACGACGGCTGCCCCGGCTGGGCAAAATCAAAATGGGGATCAAGGTAAGGTCGGATAAAGGGATAGAACATCCCCAGAAGACAGATTACTTTGTGGTGCCACCGGAAGTAGCAGCAGTTTACGGCAATAAGCCGAAATTCCTCGACATCCTGCTGCCGGTAGAAGACGAGGAGAAATGGGCTCCGCAATACTACAAGTTATACTCCAGGACTCAGGGACTGGTCTGCCGCGGCGATGGGTGCAGCGCCAGCCGGTTAATCGATACCGCGACGGGAGATCGTGCCCGGCGCACGACCACCGAAGCTGCGAGGAAAGAAGTAACCTGTGAGGGACGGAAATGCCCCGACTACATCGCCAAGGATGGCTGCAAGGAGGTCATGTCACTCCAGTTTATCCTCTACAAAGTACCGGGCATGGGAATCTGGCAGATCGATACGAGTTCCGTCAATTCGATCATCAACATCAACTCCTGCACCGATTATATCCGCGGGGTCTTCGGTAAAGTCTCCTGGATCCCTCTACAGCTCACCATCGAACCCAAAGAAGTCCAGAATCCCGAAAGCGGCAAACGCCAGACGGTTTATGTCCTGAATCTCCGCAATCAAATGACATTACTCGATATGGTGGAGACGACGCGTAAATTCCAGGCCCAGTTGCCAACCACTACCCGCCTGGTATTGCCGCCGGCGGACGAGGCCGCGGTCGAACCCGGCGAACTGGCCACAGATGGCGAAGAGCCGCCTGAGACAGCCACTGAACCGGAAGAGCCGCTACCCGAGAGAGTCATCACCGAAACAGAAAGCGACCGGCTTTTCGACCAGTTAGAATCAGCCAATGCCAAACCACCGGAAACAAAGGTTGACACTCAATGGGTTGTGTCCACTATCCATGAACTGCGCAAAAAAGGCTGCGCCACAGTGACTGGTAATGCCCTGGCTGATCGTTTTCTCATTAACTACCACGTCCCCGGTCCGCTGGAAGGACTAACCATGAAAGAAGTTCTGGCAAAGTTGACGCCGGACCAAGCAGCTGATTTCTGCCGGTGGTTGAACGCACAAGACAGCAAGTGTTAGATAGCCAAAATAAAAAAATGGGCGAGGTAAGAAACGAAGGGTACTTGAGAGGCAAAGATGCGGTAGACAAGACTCATACATTATCCGTTTCACGTGAACGCTCTTTTTCAGTACACCTCAACCTAACCAGAAATTAACGAATTAACAGGCGAATTTACGCATGACTAGTGAACATGACGCAAAAAAACTAAGAGAGAAGCAAAATGACTAGGCCACAAAAACAAACCGTCGATTACTTCCCTCATTATGTGACCGATGGCAAAACGATTCTCATCCTGCAAAATGAATTTGGTAATGATGGCTATGCTTTCTGGTATAAGATGCTGTCATTACTTTGTGTCAGCGAAGGCCAGTCTTTTGATTACAGTAACCCGGCGAGTTGGAGGTTATTGTTAGCAAAAACTCACGTCAATGGAGATATTGCTGTCAAAATTTTACAGATACTTGCCGACATAGAGGCTATTGATAAGGAACTCTTCAGCCATAAAATCATTTGGGTGCAGAATCTTGTTGATAATCTTGACCTAGTTTATAACCGACGCTCAACCGGCAAACCTCAAAAGCCAGTTATTGCTACCAATAACACCCATTCAAGTGATGTTTCTGTAAACAATAACCCTGTAAATGCCAACAGTAATCCGCATACAAAACAATACAATACTAAACAATACAAATATATACCTTTGTCCGAGATTTCAAAATCTCTGACAAAATTGCTTAAATCTTTAATTCTTGCGAATAATCCCATTGCTAAAGTGCCGGATGATACTGACAAGTGGGCAAAAGACTTTGACTTGATGATTCAACGCGATAAACGCACGCCGGAAATTATTGAAAAGGTTATCCGGTTTAGCCAGGCTGATAGTTTTTGGAGAAGTAACATCCTAAGTGCCGGCAAATTAAGAGATAAATTCGACCAACTTTACATGAAAATGAATGGAGACACAAATCATGGAATCAATAAAGCGTTGTCTTCCCGGGACCTGCCCACAAAATACACCACACCCGAAGAGTATCGACGACAACTGGAGCAACAGCATGCGGAATGATATACCAGTTCAGGTCAGTAACATTCATGAACCCACTAACGCCGACATAGAGGAAAACAACAAGCGGCGCCAACGGGATGGTTACGCCCCCAATCCTTTCTGCCATATCTGCGGCGGCCTTGGTTTTGTACATCCCAAAGGACAGGACGGTCGGATAGACTATAGAAACATCATCTCCTGTAATCAACCGAATTGCCTGGCAGAAGCCCGGTCCCACTGGAAGCAATCAGGTAAATATCTGGAATTCAAAGGAATTTCCACACGTCTGCAAACTTTCGATCAGTTCAGAGTATTGAATGGTACCCGGGAATGTCTCGATGCTTTTAAGGCATTGGCTTACGGTGAAACTAAGAAACCTTTCTTGCTGTGTTATGGCGGTGTTGGTAACGGCAAGACCCACCTGTGCCAATCGTTAACAATCGCTCTAAACCAACGGGGGATCGATGCTTATTACTATCGGATCCCTGATCTTCTCAAAACGCTCAGGGCAGCCATTGATACTCATGACAGCGATAGTTGGATGAGGTCATTATCTAATGTCCAAGCCCTTATCCTGGATGATTTCGGCTTGGAAGCCCAGACATTTTGGAGCACGGCCAGCCTTGAGGACATCATCGACGCCAGGTGGCAAGAGAAACGCATCACAGTAATTACAACTAATAAAAACTTAATCGATCTACCCGCGCGTATTAAGAGCCGTTTCAGTGACACGGAGTTGTCGGTATATGTCCTGAATAAAGGCAAAGACTATAGGACTGGGGGGAAGTAATGGAGGATTGGGAAACGTTTTTAACCAAGCGTACGGAACATAATCAACTTGCAAACCTAGATTATCACAAGGGCGAATGGTGTCTTTATATTCACCCTCCCCAAGCTCCTAGATTTTGCCAGGAGGGTTATTGCTCAGAGTGTGAGATTTTCAAACCCAAACGTAAGTTAAGTGAAATCAACAATCTCCCGGCCACTTAATTCCCGCCGGGGATACCCAAAAGACCTATGAGGCGAGGCAACTATGACGCTTAACCAATTAGACTCTGACAAGAACAACAAAATTGGGGGAGAAGTCAAAATGACAATCCGTTACCAAATCTACATCAAACCTGGGTCCAGCAAGTTTATCTATTCTCATATACCGATCTCGCTTGGCATTGTTAAGGGTAAATGTAATCACATGCAATGCGGGGGATCACTAGAAGCACAGTTAGTCTTTGGCGAGGTTATCGCTGTTTGCCTGTTATGCGGGAGGGAACAGTGAGAGTAGCGATTTATGCGCGGGTGAGTACCGAGGAACAAGAATTACAGCAACAAATCGCGGCTTGCCAACGATTCTGTGAATACAAGCACTTCGAGGTAGCCAAAGTATTCTCGGAAAAGGTAAGTGGCGCGAAAGCGAAACGCCCGCAGTATTTACAACTGGTCAAAGAATTACGCCAGTATGTCTATGATGGCGTGGTAGTTTTCCGTCTGGACCGCTTGGGGCGCAACTCCAGGGAAGTGTCTTTGTTGATTGATGAGCTTGAAAACAAAGGAATCAAAGTTTTATCAATTAATGAGAGTTTTGATACTTCAACAGCGATGGGGCGTGCCATGCGGGAAATGATAATGATACTCGCGCAGTTAGAGCGCGAGCAGATCGGTGAAGCCACAACACAGCGTTTGCAATCGGTTAAGGCAGCCGGTGTTCGGTTAGGTCGAAAACCTGTCAGTGATTACCAAGTAGCGCGGGTCAGGGAATTAGCGGCTCAAGGACTTAGTTCGAGGAAAATTGCCGCGCAAATGAATATAGGTGCTATCACTGCTTATAACATCATCGCTGGAAAAGGATATTACAAAAAAGGTGTTCATTAAAGGGGGGGTATAACCGCTATGTCTAAAAAGGTCGAAAAAAGGCGGTGTTCATTAAACGCCATTTGATGAACGGAGTTAGCAAGGAAAATATGAAACATATATTTGAAAGAGAAAACAAAAATGCTTTTAAGTGGGAATGGTGGCATCAAGAATTAGATTGTAGCGTCAAAACAGGAAACGCTTGTGGTTTCAAAGAGGGCTTGTTAGTTTTCGTTGGCATGGCGCAAGGTGAAGCCTGTACGCGGGATGATATGTCTTAATGCCCATTGTTAAAGGTCGAGCAGCAAGGGCTTCCAATTGTTTAACAATGCGTAAATAAAAGGAAAGGGGGTAACGATGCTAGGCAGTATGCAGACAGCACTTATCATAGGGGGTGCGATTGTTTTATTGGTAATGTTGCTGTCTGCATGTGCCTACAAACCAATCAAGGTTTTCATTCAGCAACATCATCTCCACCACAAGTTAGGCGATCAAGTACATCGCCCGAAAAGAATTAAAAGGGAGTTGGAATGACGAAAATAGTATTTTCCGATTCAGAAGTCAAAATGATTGGTGCCTCGCGGTGGGCAGAGACACATAAGTTTGCCTATCCCGCAGTGTACGGCTCAACAGGGCTGGTAATGTTCGGGGTGTTCAAATTCCTACCGATGCAGACAACTGGCATGGCGTGGTTGGCTGTGGCTCTCTTGCTGGCCTGGTTTATCGGTATCTACCAGTTTCTAATCGGCGTACCGCAACGGAAAGCGGGTAAGGTTTTCCTTAAAGAGTATCGAGAGTAACATGAAACCTTTGATAGTGCGCTTTGTGAAGTTTTGCCTGGTGGGCTCTTCTGGCGCGGGCTTGCAGTTGCTCATCACTTATCTTTTAACGGAAAAGGCGCATGTTCACTACCTTGTGAGCCAAGGGCTCTCCATTCTTTGTGCCCTCGCTTTGACTTTCAGTATCAATAACATCTGGACTTTCAGAGAGAGGAAAGCGAAATGAGCCAACTCGAAGAGGAACTAAAGCAAATTTTAACCGAAAAAGAACGCCAATATAATGACGTAATTCATTTATACAATCATATTGGCTATTGTCCTTACAACGGCAATCAGTGTCAGTATGGCGGGTATTGCCAAGACTGCGAAATATATCTTGAGGAGAGAGAATGAGTATAAAACGATGGAGTAATTTAGGTAAAGCAGGAATTAAAGCGCTCTCCAAGTGGGCACGCCCTGAAATCACAAAGGTCAATCTCTCTTTAACAGGTAAGTGTAATCAACGTTGCATTACCTGTAACATCTGGCGCAATAACGGAAACGCACTGGAATTGCCATACGAAGATGTTGCTGAGATATTAGACACAAATCATAACTTGATGTGGGTTAGTTTAACAGGCGGAGAGCCTACACTTAACAGTAGATTTGCCGACATTCTCAATGCTTGTATGAATTGGGTCCCGATGGTAAACATCGTTACCAATGGACAACAAACAGATCTGTTAGTTAATGCTGTGAGCCGAGCGTTAAGCAACACTCTCGAATCTCATATTCTGGTGATTCATCTTTCCTTGCTCGGTGAACAAGCCGCGCATGAAGCCATGACAGCTATAAAAGATAGTCACGCTCATGTCATGGAGACAGTTGCTGCATTAAAGAAGTTAGGACAGCCGGACCGCTTAATCATCGGCTTTGAACATCTTATCTCTCGGTATAATCCTGGGGAATACAAATATGTGCAATATAAAGCAAATCGGCTCGGGGTTGGTCTAACCTACACATTCGAGCAGGAAGCGGGCTACTACCAGAATAAAGACCATTTCGAGTTTAAAACTGAAATTCCTAAAGTGTCATTTACCTTAAATCCGATTGACATTGTTAAAAATACGTTCCTGTTAGATACCACTCGCCGAGCCGGATGCGTGGCCGGCGAGTATTCTTGTTGGGTAATGCCCGACAAGGCAGTTTATCCTTGCTTCTTCAGCATACCTAAAACACCGGCCTATTCACTGGCTGACAATGACTACCAGTTAAAAGCCGAATATTTCAAGGATATTCGGGCTTGGGTAAAGGGCTGTGAGGGATGCTGGACACCTTGCGAATCGTATACCACGTTAATCTTCCGACCCTTGAGGGCATTGATAAAAAAATGAAACTGAACAAGATTTTGCTTTGGTCCTTACTTGGGGTTTGTGTTGGATGGGTGGGAATGTGGATATTCCGAGTGATTGGGGCTATCGGTCAGCCGCAGATCGAATATTCAGAGGGTTGGAACATGTATATTGCTTCTCTGTTTGGCAAAGGTGAGTGGCAATGGCAGATGGCCAGCGGGCCGCCATACACCGTCTCTTTCTATACTCCGGTCTGGTATTTCATTATGGGCAAAATTACGAATATATTTGGTAGTTCTCTGGTCGTCGGGCGTATTTTTAATCTTTTGTGCACCGGTGCCGACATGATGATGGTGTTTTCAATCGTGCAGCATTTTACCAAAGACAAGTTGATCGCCGTCATCGCCGCCCTATTGCCTATAACAGCCGCCACGATGATAGGTTGGTCAATGTATATTCGTGTAGATATGCTGGCCATCCTTTTTGAATTAGTTGGCTTTTATCTATTTATCAGATTGTACGAAAAGAAAAGCATATATTTCTTGCTCTCGATTCCATTCTATTTGCTGGCAATTTTCACCAAACAATCAATTGCCGCCGCCGCCGTTGCATGTACTCTCTATCTTTTTATACAGAATCGTAAACTCGGTGTGGCTTACGGTGGTTTACTTTTACTTCTCGGTTTAGCCATATTCGCAACGGCTGATAAATTGACGGGCGGGGATTTCTATCGAGAGGTCATTTTATATCAGCGTACAGTACCAGCAATCCGCAACATCGGGGAAGTGATATCGGTGATAATGACATCGATGATTTTGTTTCTGCCGCATTGTGTCATGGCAGTTTGGTTTATTAAGGAACAGCTAACACATGTCGTGAGTATCTTGATTGTAAGCGCGTTTATTTTGAATAGTATTTCGTTACTTCACCCTGGCGGGAATGTTAATTATTTCTTCGAGACTATCTTTACTTTAAGCATTGGCGCTGGGTTATTCCTGCCAACGATCTTACAATATCAAGGTAAAGCTATCAATATGATAGGGACGAGCGTCTGTTTCTTGATAATGCTTCTGGTTTACAATTTCATGTTCGGTATCTTTCCCGATAAAGGTTTTACCGCTCGATGCCGGACCGCCGAAAGTTTAATTGCCGATGCCTCTTATCCAATCATGACTGAGAACGCGGGCCTAGTTCTTGATGCGGGTAAAGTGCCTTACTACGAGCCGTTTGTGTTCAACAATCTTACCCAGCTAGGCTATTTCGATGGTAACAAAGTGTTACACGACCTTACCAGCAACCGGATTGAGTATGTGATTACCCAATACAAATTACCTTACGACACTATCTACCGATTCGACAATGAACTCCAAACCGCCATCGCAAATAATTACCACATTATCTACGACACCACCGATTTCCAGTATTGCTTTGTGGTTTATGAAGCTAATAATAGGAGGTAGAACATGGACTATCGTGGAACTTGTCCGGAAGAGGATATTGGCTTTGTAAGACTTGCAGAAGAAATGGATAAGTGTCCGGGTGATTGTGATCGTTGCCTTAATCTAGACAAGTGTTTAGATGAATGGGACGGTGTCGCAGAATTATCATCTCGCAGACCACTCAAAAGGAATGAGAGAGACAAGCGCCTAAAGAAATTGGAAAACTTTCAACCGACACCAAAATTCCGCTCACAATAAACAGTTATCGTGAATAAAATAAATAAGAAGGTATTATGAAAGCATTAAAAACTACTAAGGCGGTGATTGGCGGAATTATATTTCTTGCCGTGGTCGGGTTTATTCTCGCGGGCGTGGTGAGATATTTCGTTGTTGGATGTAATACCGAGACCGCGCCAGCTATTACGGATGCGCCCTGGGTAATACAGACAACAACGCGCATCTATTATGGCGCGGAGTTCTCGCTTCAGGATGGCATACCATCTCTGAAAGGCTACTGGACACTGGACAAGAACAAATACTCCTATCATTCCGGCATTAAACAATTCCCGAAAGAGCTTTATGGCGAATTTGGCAAAGACGTTAAACTCATTAAGCGTGTTTCACAGAGAACGACAATATAGGAGAGCGTTATGAAGAAGTTTTTTTGGCCGCTGATAGTCTTTGGTGTCGGGATGTTCTCCATACTGATATTGTTTATCTTCTATCCACAGATCGGGCAATCGGCTGATGATGCTATAACAGAGATTGGACCGCAGAAGATGAGCGCGTTTACGTTTCTGAATTGGGCTATGAGTAGCACCAGACTTTTGCTATTTCTTGGCTTATTAGCGGCAATCCTGATAACTGTGGCTGTGGTATGGCTAAAGAGAAACCATCGTTTCTAGGAAAACAGTTTGAACAGGCTTAATGCCGAGCCGTACAAGCTAATGAATACCTGAATCATGCCCCATATAACGCCCGGACTAAGAGTAATCAGCCAGAAGTAACGGAATACGACATACCCGCCTGTGTAAAACGAGTAATCCCACAGAATCAGCTTCATAAGACCTTGAGCGAAGCCCACGTTAAACACTGGCACAGTAATCAAGTTACCGATATTGAACGTGGACATGACAGACAACTGGTTGATTAAAGAGTTTTCGGTTGCGCCAAAGTAAGAGCCTTCCAGTATCAAGCAAATCAAAGTAGAAATAAACCAGCTCATTCCCAAAAAATTCATTACTTTGGTATTCATCCTTTACCCCCAACTTTGGTGTTTGCGAGACATTATCATGGCAATAGCCGGAATCGGGAATAGAATGGCACCGAATAGGGGTATCATCCCGCTTACGCCCATTGTCCCAAGTACGCCAAACAGGATGAGCAACACTTCGTCAACGATTGCCAGGACCAGCAGAGAGCCATCGTAGCCATAGCTTTGGACTGTAATCGAAGAGTTTACTCCTTGCCTAGTTGTTGCCATCGGATTTCCCTGTGTAGCTTCGTAAGCCAGCAAACCGAGAATGATTATCCCGATGTAGATAAAGGGAAACCACCATAGAGCTTCGGGTACATCCGCACCCACTAGAATCTCGCTGATAGCCGCGCCACCAGGCACCTTACTGGTATCGAGTTCGGTATATAATTGCGGCGGTGCAATAGCCGTACCACTCACAATACTACCCGCATTTAGTCCGGCGCCTGAACTTGATAAATTAGATTGAGCCGATGGTAGCAAGGTTGTAAACGTCAGTGTCAGGTTAGCGGTTGATGATCCGAATGTGATTGTGGCATTCTGATCGCCGCCTTGTCTATCGGGTAACGTAGTGCCTGAAATCATGGTATTAGGCTCATACCAAGCTATCACCGTATTGGCTACGCTCATTTTAACAAAGTTAATGTAGCTATAGGCATCATTTTGATTGATTAACCAGTTATTTGATGTATCTACAATTCCGTAACCTTTTAATGGTACGGATGCGGGGATATTCGAGGCTGTGGTTTGGGCTACAGACGAAGCTTCAACACAAGTTATACCATCAATGTACATATAGTCAGTCGTATTTACCCCTGTACCATTATCTATATCAAGCTGGACAGTTAAGCTAGTAGCATCGTTGGGTAAAGTTCGGGATAATGTTACCCAAGTCCATGTATTGTTCTTTACAAACTCAACTGCCGATCCCCACGAAGCACTACTATCGGTAACACATAGATATTGATGTTGATTATTTGAAGTTGAGTTCCACACCCACAAGCCCACAGTATAGGTTTTCCCGCGCATCGAAGTATCAAAAGGAAGCGATTGGGTTACGGCTTTATCTCCCGCCCCTGTTCCATCATTGGCGGTTACTTTCATAGAATATGTGCCTATTTTAGCTTGTGTAGTGCTTGGTTGGGCTAAAGCTCTGATCTGTGTCCATTCGAGAGTTGTTGTGCCAATATAGTTTTCCATATTGGCGTTATACAGCATATTGCCGACAGTATCTATCGAGAGTAGCGTGCCATCAGACCTTACAGTTATAGTCTGATCGCCCGATGCAACATTAGTTTTGGTTGCGGTTGTCACGGTATCAATCAAGTCTAATTCTTGAGATTGTTCTTTCGTGGCAGTTTCATGGTAAGCGCCAGAGTAATAGTTATAATAACTACCACCTGCGTAGACATTAGTAGCTTGTTGCCAAATCTGGATATAGTTTGCGCCATCACCGCCGCTAAACTCGGTCAATATATAAACATTTTGCGTTGTTGGATTCGTAAATGTTCCAGCCACATGATTATGTGATGTTACCGATGCCGCTGATTCTGTGCCAATCGTGGCGATTATCGAATCATCAGACACTTTTCGAGCCACATAACTAACTGTGCCAGTGGGAGAACCAGCGTTACTGCCAGTCGCAATCGTAACACGATAAGTACCCGCAGGTAGATTGACGTATTTTTCACCCGCACGAAGTCGGTAAATACTACATAATTGATCATTGCCGCTACTGCCGGTTAGCATCGCAACATACGCGGCATTTCCTGTCGTAACAGCATCTATTGTTCCGCTTGTACTTGGGTCTACCGCAACCACAACTTCATCAGCCTTGCCGATAATCGTCTTAGGTTTGATATTGATAGCAACGGTATTAACACCATACGCGCCAGAAGCGGCGGTGTAAACATCAGGGTCTTTGAACGTGCCACTACCTAGATAGGCATAGGATGTATTGAGATAGGGTGTCGTGCCAGTGGTTTGTTTATTAGTGAAGTAAGTCGGATAAGCTGTCAGATTTTGCGCGTCTGCAACCACTGTCAGCCATAAAGTATTTACCGCATTAAAAGCTGGATTCAAAGTAGGCGGGTCGGGGTTAGCGCCTGTCGTGGTATAGAGTATTCCAGCGGCAGGGACACCAGTATAATTGCGGATAGCATAGGCTTGGCAACTGGAGGTACAAGTGCTAGCACTGGTAACCGTGATTGAAGTGCCTTCCGTTCCAGCGGCAACTTTGTATGCACAGGCTAAATATGCGCCGTCAAATAATTCCGTGAAACTCTGCGTCCAACCTGATTCGGAAGTTGCCGCTGATGTGCCTATAAAAACAATTAGTAAGTCTCCAGCTTGATAGCCAGTGGGCAGATTGATGGTGTGCGTTGTGCCAGAGCCATTGGTATTGTTGTTCATCAAAGCGAAATAATTTGGGGATGTGGTATCAAGATTACCCGATACCTGTAAGCTAAAATTGGTAGCTGGCTCTAACGCCGCCGCATCAGCCACAGTTACATAGCCGCCATTACCTAAGATCATAGGCATTGCCGTATCGGGAGTATTGCCGAATGTGTAATAATCCGTTACTGTTCGGCTGGCGTTAATTGGTGATAGCATCCATAACCCCGCTGTGGTTAGCATCCGTTTTAATTCAGTGCCACCACTGGTAACGCGCGTGTCCAAGCCAGAGCTAGAGATATATTTATTGCTTGCGAGAGCGGTATTATTAACAGCAGCATAAATAGGCGCGAGCGTATAAGAAACCCCGCCTGTTTCTTGAAGAGTGAAGCTGTAAATATAGGTTGCCGTTGCTAAAACTGGCAACACTGTCAAGATCGCCGCGCTAATACCTAGAAGAATTAAAAATGTCTTGCGTTTCATTTTGTTACCATCCTATTTGATAATCTTGCCATGTCTCCCAATTACCTTGGTGCCCTTCATCCGTTTGTGGCTAATCATCGTGTTACCAGCTTTGCTTCTCTGAACGAGAATATCTTTCGATATGGCAATCTGATTACTACGACTTTTACCCGCTGATTTAGGCTTGGGTATGTTGCTACTTCTCTTTAGTACAATTAAACTAGTCGGCTTATTCGGTTTGAAGCGTAATTTGCCATTTTCCCGAACAAATTTTCCGCCCTCGGTACGGATTTCCGCTCTAGGCGTGTCAATTCCTTTCACATCCATAGCGCCCGGATGTTTGTACCACGTTTTAGTGCGCGGGTCATTGGGTTTGAGAACAGTGGCATTTTGCCGGGTATTATCCATGACTTGAGAACGCATCGAGCGTTCATCCTGTCTTTGCTGAAGTTGCTCGAATGACAGTTGTTCGTCTTTGGAATTGGTTGCAGGGGCAGGAGTTGGATCTGCTTTCAGGGCTTTATGGGAGCCGCGACTTTCCGTTTGTCCTCCCTGCGCCAACTCAGGATATTTTTTATTTACGGCATTGCGTACTTCTGCTTTCTCTTTTTTAGTACCGAATTGAGAAACACGAGCAAGCGCGTTCCTGGCGTGGTTAATATCTTCAATCGGATATTTGCGCTTCTCCGGCTCGGCAAACTCGGAATCAGGTAAAGCATTACGTTCTGCCGTTGTTAGCTTTCCTATCGGCTCACTGATCGGCGCGGGTTTGACTGCATTACTGGGCTCGGCTTTTATCTCATCCATCAATCTCTTGAGCTTGTATATATGAGTATTATCCTCTTGCCCATCTTTTTTAAGAGTGACAATTACATCATCAGGATGTAATTTCTTGCCGTTGTGGTACCCGCCTATCGAAATATCATAGTCGGGGTTGCCCTCTCCCATCATTGAACGTTTCAATTGCTCAAAAGTCTCTCCGCGCTGAACGTAATGGCGTAGCATGTGCGTTGCTAGATCATGAGCTTTGGTTGATTGTGTTTCAAGCTCACTGTTTATTTTTTTGTAGTTTTCGACTGCCTTTTGGTAATTCTCGGCGGTCATATAACCAGCATTGGTTAGGCGTTCGGTTAATTCTGCCTTGTTACCATCCGCCCGCATACCAGTCTCGGTACACATCTTTCGCAATTTATTCATGGAGAGCGTTTTAGTCTCGGACTTCGCCGTCTCTTCATCAGCGCGGGTTGCATTTTTCTTGATTCTAGCGGCTTCGGATTGCACGCGTTTCTTTTCGATCTCGGCTATCATGTCGCGGTATTCGCCACGAACATTCTCCGGCACTTCGAGGTTGTCAGATATAGCCCGCCTCACAAAGTCTCGATGATCGTCTGTTACTACCGATGTATCGGCGGTATTGAATCTAATATAAGCAAAGTCTTTTTTGAATGTGTCAAAGTCAACGCCCTCTTCTGTGGTGTATTCTTTATTCTCGGCATTTACTTTGGCGTGTAATGTGCGCTGTATGTTCTCCGGCAAGTCTGCCAGTTTTGGATAGTGCATGTTAAATTCATCGCGCGTCATTTGATGAGGTTCTTTGTCAGGTGGCGCAGGTTGTTCGTATTTGGACTCCGGCGGTCTCACTGTTTTAACCTTAATATCAGATGTGTCTATCGTCGGTTTGACCTCGCGGCGGGTAAACTGAATGTCTTCCGGAATCCCGATAACATTCTCCACTTTGCCAGCATCTATTGACCGCATGGGTGTTCTCTTGAACTCAATCTCGGCAGGCTTTTGTTCCGGCTCTTGTGGCTTTGCCAATTCCGCATCATGGGCTAAATCATCCTGATATTCTTTCAAGACATGCAGCGGGATTGTTTTACCCTGGGCAATAGCATCTTTCATTATTTCATTGTGCAGGGTTTTTGTTTCCATCGCATCAAGTGGGAAAGGGGTGTTCTTGCGCGATTCTTCGAACTCTGTGACAGTCATTTCGTGCGGTTCTTTGTGTGGTTTGGGCGTTCTATAAGCCGGTGAGATTCCATGATTTTCAATGCCGCGCTTGATTGCAGCATCAAGTTGAGTTTTCCCTACTCTCTGGAGAGTTTTGGCGGTTTGCGTTATAGCATCATCAGCACGGATTGTTAATGCACCCATTGACATTCCGGTTTTGCCCTCGCTCACCACATAGTGATCGCCTTTGTCTAAATCTTTATGCAGATAAAAGTCGTAGTCCTCATACCCTGGCAAAACAATTTTTTTAGCTGGTACTGATTTCCAACTATCATCGCCTTTTCTCCAACTCAATTGTTGGTGCGCGGTAAAGGTCGTATCAAGTGGCATATCTACACCCACGGCGGGTGGCATTGTCCAGGCATATTTTTCTTCAAAGGCTTTTTCCCTGTTTTTCCCCATTTCAGCAATAGAGCCTTTTACTGGCATTTTAGCCTCATTATCGTGTGTATTTTGGGTCGGTTCGGCGGTTTTGATGGCTTCTTGTGCCATCGTAGAGAGTCGGTTTTCGACTACTGGCTCAATTTTATTGACAATAGCCTCAACCTTAATGGCTGGCTCGGCTTTTACCTCTGTTTCGGTCTCAACTGGTGAGACTTCGGCTGTTACCGCTTCGATTTCTTTCTCAGCGTTATGTTCTAAAGTCTTTTCCGTTCTCTGGTTGAAATGGTACTCCGGCTCGTTGCCCTCCGGCTCCCCATCATCCGGTATATAGTTATCGGATGGGGTTTCTTCTACCTCCTGACCTTGCAGTTTTCGAGACAGACGATCTAATTCCGCTTCCATTTTAGTTAAGCGGTCTTCATACTCGAAAGGCTTTTCTGCCATTTCAGCGTAAGTCTTAAGAGTTTTCTCTTTCTCTCTCAATTCCTCTCTGGTGTGTTCCAACACTTTGGGGATAGACTTGACAACGTTTTCAACTCTGGTAACGGAGCCGGCATCGGTTAATTCACGATAAAGGATGGACGTTGTTTTGTATTCAAAGCCTGTCTCCGGACTTGTCAGCACTAAAACGTAACCGGATTGCGGACCCTGGTCGAGAACTTTCACTTTGAATCCTGAATACTCGGCAATCTCTTCCTGATTCTCGGCTTTCCTGATTGCCTCTCTTAAGGTTTCACCCACATCAGCGCGGTCATGGTAGAGTTCGCCTTTTATCTTGATGGCAAACTTCGCATCGGGTTTAACTTTCGGAATGTCCTTTTCAATTTTGCCAATGTTTTCTTTCAAGGCAGCAATCTGTGGCGGGATTGACTGTAGATTTGAGTTAGCGCGAATCTTGTCATTGACGTAAGACGATTTCAACATCTGCATACGAGTAACGCTATTCTTCAGGCTAACCGATTTGAACACATCAGGATTGCCGCTCGCAACCGCTTTTGCCTCGCTTGCGCTCATGGTAAAGCTGTCTATGTCCTCAATCACGCGCGGCGGCACAGCGCGGCGCATAATACTCTTGATTGCCTTAGATTTGGCTTCTATCGCTTGCCACATGTAGGCATCGAAACTGCGCTCGGTAACATACGAATAAATGTGTACGCCCGGTCCGGCATCAAGAATCTTGCCGTTTTCATCTTTGCGCGGTCCGTAAACAATGTTGCCTTGCCGGATAACACGCCCCTCTCTTTGTTCAATATCGCGGGGGCGCCAGGGCGCGTCAAGGTGATGTAAAGCCGCGACACGTTCCTGAACGTTTACACCTACACCCAGCTTGCCAGTTGAGCCGACCAATACACGGATTTCGCCTTTGTTCACCTTGTCCATGAGTGCGATTTTTTGTTTATTGTTTTTAGCATCATGGATGAAAGCGATATCCTTTTCGGCAATACCATCCGCGATCAGTTGTGCTTTCATGCTGTTGTAAACATCTTTGAGTAAGGATTGCTCTTCGACAGTGTCTTCTTCCTCATCAACAACTGGTAGTCCGGTTTCAGAGTCAATTGCGGGTTCTGCTATTACCTCGTTTTCCTTTGCCTTTGGTGTACCCAGGTCCAAAAAAACAAGCTGTGTACCCTTGTCTTTTGTGGTATCGCGGTAAATTTCGGCAATCTTCTTCGAAGCAACTGCCACTTTGCCATTCGGATTTACTGTCGCGCCCGCTTCCACAAGACGCATATCGAGAGAAGCCTTACGAGCGTCACTCGAAATCTTGAGCATGTTATCATCTTTAGGACTTACGTTTCTTAGGTTATCAGCTCGCTCGGCTAATTTACCCATGTAGTCAAGTAATTGCTGGTCTGGCGGCGTGGCGATCACTGTACGTTTAGCCTGTCCTTTCTCGTTAACGATGCGAGGGCGTTGTGCTACCATCGCCGGAACTTCATCGGCAACGCGGATATCCGCTACCATCTGCCACATATTTGATAATTCCGGCGCGTTGCCGAACTTGGCAAAACGCTGTGTCATTTTGTAGGCGCCAGTCGGGGTTTGCTCTAACGATTCGGTTGTCTCGCCAAAGGTCTTTGCCCAAGCGTCAAAGTGCTTTAGCCCTTTCTCTTCGAGCATCGGCTCTTGCAGGTAACGCATGTTCGTGTACATTTCCGCAATTGTATTGGCTACCGGAGTACCAGTGGCAAATACCACGCCGGTATGCCCCTCTTCTTGCAGTACGCGGGTTTTTTGGTACATGTCCCATGCGCGGTCAGAGTTAGAGTTTGGCAAGCCCTTGATTCTACCCATGCGGGTAACAAATCGTAAATTCTTGAAATTATCGGCTTCATCGACATACATCTGGTCAACGCCCAAATCTTCGAAATAAATGGTGTTGTCACTCTTGTCTTTAATGCGTTGCTGGATTTCGAGCATTTTAACTTGAGCGTTTTTAAGAACTTTTTGGATCTCTTTCTGTGTTTTCTTATCCTCGACTGTCTCCAATGCTTCGCGAATGTTTTCAATTTCTTCATTCAAAAACCGCTCTTCCGTCTCGGGGCGGATTGGCATTTTCTTGAATTGTGAATCAGCTACGATAATAGCGTCCCAATCTCCGGTTACAGCCCGAGACATGAACTCGGCTCTATTCTCCGCTGTAAAATCTGATTCAGCCGGAAATAGGATTTTGGCAAATGGGTAAACATCTTGGAATTGGTCTCGGAATTGGGCGTGTGTAGCTTTTGGCACCACATAGAGATTCTTTCGAGATAATCCCATGCGGCGTAATTCCATGCCACTTGATACCATTACTGCAGTCTTCCCAAAACCGACTTCATGGGCGAGTAACGCGGTCCGGTCTTGAACCACGCGCCAAATCGCGTCTCTTTGATGGCTGTGCATCTGTTTATTCCACTTCTCGGCAATTCCGGGTAACGATAAATGCGAGCCATCGAAGGTGCGCGGTCTGAAATTGTTAAATTTATCATTGTAGGATTCAACCAGCCGCTTGGTGCGGGCATCATCTTTCCAAATCCATTCTTGGAATTTCTTTTGAATCAGGTTAGCCTTTTCTTGCGCGGCAATAGTCTCTTCATTGTTACGGACCGAACGCTCGACTCCATTCTCATCGGTTAATTTATCCATGACTTCAACTAATTTACCGTTAAGGATTGCGGTAATTAGCTGTGTGGCAGACTTGCGCTGTGTGCCATAAGTTTCTTTGAGCATGTATGAGCCGGCTGGCGGGTTATTCTCACATACCCATTCGCCGGTTACTTCGTTCAGATGATAGTATTGATTCTTTTCTCGGCGGTAGTAGTTATTGCGCGCTTCGAGTAATTCTCCTACGAAATCGTTAATATCTTCTTCAGGAATCCAGGGCGCGCCCATGCGCACGCCAATTTCACCGGCCGATATATCCTTGGGCTGGACCACCTTGAGCGCGTCAACGTTGCCGGAGAACTCGCGCGGGCGGGCAGTAGCGGCGATAGCAGCATCCTTGAGCTTTTGGCGTACGTCGCCAGTCAGATATTGCTCGGCGGCTTCCCATTCGCCTGTCTTTGGATTCTTGTAAATCAATTTCCGCTCGGCAAGCGCGGTGATAACCTCATCCTCAGTCTTGCCAAGTTTCTCAGCCATCAGCCGAAAATCCATGCGCCCGGTCTCGTTTTTAACAACCGATTCCGCGTCTGCATAATCATTGACTGGCACTTCACCAAGTCCATGTATGATACGCTGGCGGAATACAGGCATTTGAATCCTAGGGATATCGCTTTCGACTAACGGCTTGGTGCCTTTGAGTACCTTCATTAGCCTTCTGTCCTCATCGGTCAAGTCCTTTTGGGCTTTTTTAAAGACAGCATCACTCTCTAGGGCTTTCAGGAAAGGCATGTCCGGGTCTTTATCCATTAAGTCAGCATTATCCGGCGCGGTTAAAGGTCCATTGTCCAGAACATATTTGCGATACAAGTCATTGAGTGTATCTTGGCGTGACTTTAATTCCGCGTCTGTGCCATTCCTTACTTGAATATCCACAACGGCTTTCGCGGCATCGCGAATGGCCATCATCTGTTTAACTTTGGTCTCTTCAACGGCGATCAAGTTAGCTGATTCCAAGCCACCGCCGCGCTTAATGTAAACGTTGCCATCCTCACCGATCACTTGGCTTCCTTCACGTCCGCCTATTGCCGCTTCACTGCCATAGACGCGCCTGGTAAGCTCGCGGCGCGGGGCTTCGGTGATGATGTTCTTCGGCAAGTGGTTAATTGCCGCATCTAATTGCGGGACCAGGTCGCCCTTTGGCTCAACTGTATATTCACCCTCGTTATAATTACGGGGATTCATTGAGCCGTTGCCGGATGGTTTTCCGAGTACCATTTCAGGATGCTTGACGAAATAGTTATTCACATCAAGTTTGGCGGTGAAATCATCGCCATATCGAGAATGTACCGGATAATCTTGCTCGGTAGTGTCTACCCATGACTGATCGCCCGGAGTTTCGCCATCAGAGCGTTTCCGCATAAAGATGATATCAGTCACTACTTGAGTATCAGGGAAAGCATTATTCGGTAAACGGATTGCGCCCACCAGATCGGCTTGGTCCGCCAGGTATTGTCTTACAGGTTTGGCAGTTGGCGCATCCATTGTCATGTGAGAAGTGATGAAAGCTAGTATCCCGCCCGGTCTCAATTCCTCCAGCGTCTTGGCAAAGAAATAGTTATGAATCGAGTGCGTGAGTTTCTTCCGGTCCTTCTTAAAAGTCGGGTCGAATATCTGATAGTTACCGAATGGCACGTTTGAGATCGCAACATCAATACTGTCTTTGGGGATAGGGGCTTTCTCGAAGCCAGTGATGTAGGTTTCCGTTTGCGGGTACATCTGTTTCAGCATCCTGCCAGTCAGGGAATCAAGCTCAACGGCGATACGTTGTGACTTGGCAGCGATTTCCGGAGGCTCGTAGCCTAAGAAACGCCCGCTTCCGGCAGATGGCTCAAGTACACGCGGATTGTTTAATTTACCCGCGCCCATTTCGTCAACGGCTTTCCACATGTGTCTAATGACTTCCGGCGTAGTGTAGAAAGCGTTAAGGCGCGAGCCCTCGATTGATTTTAATTCCGCCTCTGTGGTGATCGCTTCGAGTTCGGCGCGCCGTCTTCCCCACGCGGTATTGCCGAAAGCGCGGTCCTTATATCGCGGGAAAGCCTCGCTAAAGGCGCTGTCACCAAAGCCGGAATACTTGGAGAGAATCTCTTGCTCTTCTTTAGTAGCTTGCCGATTCTCGCTCTCGATTGTCTTGAGTGTTTTGATGGCGAGCACGTTGGCATCGAACTTTGCGCCCGCGCCAGCGTCATGCCCGATATCCGATAAGACTGTGAGAACGATATCTTTATCAGATGGTACTAATCGGTCTCGCTTTCCAGTATCACTGACCGGATTGCCCGATTCCACGCGATGAAGTCCGGCTCCCCTGTTGCCATAAGATTGTTCGCGGCCCGGGTCGTCATCTCCGCTTTCTGTGTCGCGTATTGCTCGCGTTCGGTCTGGCTCATTTTCCGGTATTCTTTCGGTTGGCACTCTTTCAGGAATGTGATTGCTTTCTCTTCCAATTGCCCCAGCGTGTAGGTCGTTTTCTCTTCCTCGCTCTGAAATAGATTGTCCTGATTCGTCATGTCCATTCTCCCTTTCTATATTATTATTTACTGGCTTCCCAAGAACAAGGCTAATCTTCCCATCTTGCTTCCACTTTGACACGCGTTGCGCGTAGGGAACGCCGTCACTCTCTCCAAAGGTGTCAGTGTACCATTCGCTGTATTCGGCCTGGCTCATTTCCCAGGGCTTCCGAGTGGTAGAGGTTGTCATTTCAATAATCTCCCTTTCGGCATTTTTCTAGTCATGCCCACGTTCTTAATATGCAAAACCACGCCATCACGTTTCACTGACATATTAGGCCGGTAACTTACCGCGCCCTGTGCGCCCGGAGAATAACTTGGTCGGTCAATATTGGCATTCATAAAACCGATTTTCATGGTGGTTTTAACCGGTATACCTTTTATGGTTTGGACAGAGCGATAACCGCTACCTTTGCCTCTTTGCACATTCCTGACGCCTTTGGGTATCTTGCGATAGAACTTTTGCGAGCCATCTTTGAATTTTAACCACCAGCCAAAGCCGGCCTTAAGAGCGGTTGCGTTCTCTAAATCCTTTTGAGTGGGTTTGAATTTTTTATTTTGCTTTTCTTTTTTAGGCAGTGGCGGCGGGATAATCGTCTTGTCCTTTATCTTGAAATTGGTATCTGTCTTGAGTTGGAGTTCTTGTTTTAAGAGAGTTTTAGGCATTGGTTGTGCCTGAATCCTCTCCTGCGGAAGTTCCTCGCGCTTTGTTGTCGTGTCCTCTTTGGTCTTGGTCTGCGTTTCCGTCTTGGGCTGTGTTTCAGTTTGGGAGGCAGCTTCTACACCCGCATTTGTACGGACTCCTGGCTGAATCGTTGTGTTGGGTTTACTGGTAACATTCGGCTTTCCCTTGATGATCGGCTCGGTATCACCGAAAGTTTTTACCACCGGATTGTAAACTGGCGTTAGCTCTGGCGATTTTGGTTTGGTAAACTCGTCTGGCTTGGCTTTGAGTGGAATTACAGTATCATGTTTAATCGAAGTGCCGATGGCATCTTCACTCTTTATGCCCAACAATGCGGCTAATTGCGCGCCTGTCATGGTATTCGTTGATGGCTGCGTAGTAGTGCCAGTGCCAACGCCAGTACCACCGCCTGTTACTGGCTTGCCAGTTTTAGTCGCTGTGGCTGTGCCGCCGCCCGATGCCGGTCCGTCAAACATTACATCGGCGTTCTTTTTATATAGCTCTTCAATTTGTGATTCGAGATTGGCTATTTCTTGTTCGCGCTCGGCTATCTGTTTCCTGATGCGTTCGATTTCTAGCTTGTCGAATTTACCCGAATCCAAAGCCTTTCGAAGATTATCAATCTCGGTTTTAGCGGCATTTAAGTCGTCTTGTAAGCCCAAGACTTTCTCGTGAATCTGTTTATCCCAACGAAATTCTGTTTGCACAAACTTGTTTTCGTCAAAGGTAGTCTCTTTGATTTTCTCGGCTAATGCTTTAAGTTGCTTATCGGTTGTTTCTACCTTGGTGCGTAGATCGGCGGCGTTCTTTTCGTACAAATCCAGATTCAATTTGTCTTGAGAATAGTCCTCACCTACTTTGCCGCCATTCGTAGACTTTGTTTTGTAAATCTTCTCTTCCGTTGTCAGTAGCTCACTCTTCAAACTGGCTAATTCAGCTTTGGTATCTACCCATTGGTAGTAAAGCGTGTCTGCATCACCAGCTTTGGCAAGTTGCAACTTAGTTCTTGCTACTTGCAGATTGGCGGCGGCATCTATCCACATATCGGGTTTTTTGGGGTATTTCGCCTGTATCTGTCTCAAAGTGGTTTCGGCTCTGGTATATTCCGCTTCAAGAGCCTGTATCTTGTTTTTATACTGTGAAGTCCACTCTTCGATTGATTGTTTGGTTTTGCTCGCTAATTCAGGTTTCAAAAGCTCTTCGGGTACTTCTCCGTTTTCGCCCAGATTCAATCCTTTAGTGCTATTCTTGAATTTAACTTCAGCCAGATTCAGTTTGACGGCTAATTCCTCTTCTTTGGCGATGGCTTTAGCTAATTGGCTTTTTAGACTATCGAGTGTCTTTTCATTCAGGTTTTTACCAAGAAATGACTCTGGATTATCAAGCCCTAACTTGTCTATCATGTTCTGAATCCGAACACGAGTTCTCACTTGTTGGGCATATTCCAGATTCGCTTTTGCCATCGTAGCGAAGTCTTGAGCCACGCTACTACCATCTTTATTCGCTATCTTGATCGCCTTTTGCCATGTCTCAACATAACCTTCGTAGAAGTTGGGTTTAGAGAAAACACCTTTGACAGAGCCGATTGCGCCGGCGACTACCAGACCATCAACCGCTAATTCAATGGCTAATTGCGCGGGATGGTCTTTCAGATAACTTAAGTGAGTTAAGGTATTGGTTGTCATTATCGCGCCGGAAGTGGACAGGATAGCCGCCGTGGCTACTTTCGTTGCCAGCGCCGCTCTTGCCGCCGCTTCTGTGGCTGATAATCCCGCTTTCGTGGCGATAGTGCTTACCACTTTCCCAACGCCGCCACTGATGCCGGGCAATACTAATAAAACTAACTGGACCCCGCCTAAAGCCCATTCCATACCTGATACCGATTGTTTGGTGGCAGCTTTGGCTATCGGCGTGGTGATCGGTAACACCATGCCATAGGTCAGTGAGCCTAATAATCCCGCTTTCTGTGATAGTTCGGTTAATTGCTTGTTATATTCCGCGAAGTAACTGCCTTTCCAAACATCCTGATTGTATAGGTCAGCTACTTGTATTTGCTGTTCGGGTGTTAAGCTGTCCCATTGAATTTGAGCTATGTCTTGTTGGGTGAGCATTTTCCCATCTTTCACCCAATTATTGCTAAACTTATCGAGTTGGCCGTTTCTCTCGGCTTTATAGAAGCCCGCGTTTGAAATCGCATCGGTAATGGCGATGTATGTGCCATCTTTGAGAGTAGTACCAGATTTCAAATTATTGCCGATTTGAGTTTTAATATCGGTGATAGCTTTTGCCGACTTCCACGCCACATCTACCGCATCTTTGTCAAACAGATTAGCTTGCACTAGATTGGTATACTCTTCGGGATGGTCAGCAAGAAAGGTTGTCAGATCATATTCAGGCGCAACACCTTGTTTGAATACATACGGATTCCTCGTTTCTTGGCTGTACGGAGCCAGCTTATTCACCATCGGGTCAATAACCGAGAAGCTAACGTAATCGCCGCCTGTCGTTTTCGGTGAAGCTGGTGTTGGCACAGTCCTATTGGCTAACCGTAATTGAGCATCCAGAATGTCATTACCATCGAAGCCAGCCGCGCGTACTAAATCTATCTTGCCATCGGCAATTGCCTGGTCAATGTTGTAGTTGCCATCCTTGTCTCTGTAATCCTGTAAAGAATACAAGGCATCCACCGACTTTTTGAAAGCTGCCTGACGATTCGCGGCATATTCAACCGATGCCTTTGGAATATAGGACCAGCCATGCGCTACGGTGTCTCCCTCTACTTGTTCGGGTGGAATCATGCCATCAGCTACCATTTGTTTAAGGTGAGCGGCGGTTTGCTCATCAATTGGCGGCACGTAAACCGCATCATCGGGAATGATATTTTTGGATTTGGCAAAGTTGAATTGGTCTTCGGGTGTCATTTTTTCGTAGTTATTGTACTCATCCTCGTCTATTTCGACACCATTGATGTTGTAGGTCATGTACTTGGCATCTTTGTCTATCAGACCGTTGGCCTTCTGCCAATCGAATTTACCTCTATCATCAAGGGCATCATAGGCATTATATTCAGCTTCGGAAACCTCTTTGCCGCCTATCGAATAGGTATAAATGGTTTTGTTATCATCCTTTGATGGCATGCCGTTCATTTCACTTTTGGTTTGTGTCGCGCCCTGGCTCGGCTCTTCGATCTGTAAATTAGCAAGCGTTTCTTTAATCGGCAGATTGTCTAATTCATGCGGATTCAAAGGGGGTGTACCGGCCATTGTGGTTATCCTATGGGGATTGATGTTGGGCTTTATGCCGCTAGTAGTCATAGCTGATTGCTGCGGTTGATTGCCGCGATTCATGGTAGATTGGTTTTGAGCCAGCATAGTTGATGGCGTGGCTACAATAATAGTTGCGCCTTGCACCTTTGCCTTATCGAGCACATCTCGCTGTAGCCGTAAGGCTTCCTCGCGCCGTTTACGCTCTTCTTCTTGCTGCTGTAGATTCTGCTCTGCCGACAATGCGGGATTGTATGTCACTTACTTCACCTGTTCTTTTTATGTCTGTTGGTTAAAACCATGCCGAAATGATACAGGCAATAGAAGCCTAAAATAACCGCACAAACCCCAATTACCCACTCGGCAGTGTATTGAGAGGTTGCTTCGGCGGCATAAAACAAACCCCAAACCACATCGGTAAAGAAGCATAATAACCAGAGGATGATGTAATTCTCTCCTTTCCAAAATGCGAGACCATTTATTAAAAGGAACACAGCTAGCAAGTCTGTCATTCAAATACCCTCACAATGTCCTCATTACTAACTTTGGTAATGTCATAGGCCCGATCATGTCCCACCCAACCTTTTTTATTGAAGCCCTTAATTTTAGATAACTTTTTAGATATGTCCTGTTTGATTTCTTCGGGGATATCAGGCAAAGCTCCCCAAAACTCTGTTTGGACAATTTTGCCACCGTCTTTCTTGATACCTAGCAGCAAGTCTCGCGCCATCGCGTAATAATTGAGAGTGGCTTCCTGATCGCCGCGACCATTAACCTCAATTGAGCCCAGCTTCAGGTCAACTTTGCGTAAGCTCTCGAACACGTCCTGAATCTGGTAAGTGTCGTAGATCGCTTTGTGCGTTTCATCATCCCACATCCAGCGCGGGTACAATTCCTTTTTTACTCCAACTTCCTTATATTGATGCTTGGCGTTTGCCCGCTTCATTTCTTCCTGCCAGGTCTCTCCGGTCCACATGCCGGAATTGTCCAGCCATGTTTGTAGTATGCACATGCCGCGTTCCGATGGAGCCCAGCCGTATTTCTTAGCCGCATCCTTACAGGCCACTATCACATCAACCTGCCAGCGCATTGATTTGTCCACCAGTTCTAATTCCTGCGCGCCCATAATCAGGGAGTTGCGATTTTTCCTTAACTGTCTGATCCAGATATTGAGTAAGCGGTTTTTCCAGGTCATGCTGGCTAGATGGCTCACAATGTCCGGGGCTTCATCAATTACAATTAAGCAATTGGTGTAGTCGGAATCGAAACATAGCAATCGGTATAGGTCAAGCGGCTCTGACTTCACATGAAATAGAGAGCCATTTAAACGGCGAATGTAACATTCAATCGGGTAATTGCTTATCAGGCGCATACCATAGAGCAAGACACAGCGCAAGGCAAACCATGTCATTGAGATTGACTTGCCACCACCGCGCCGTCCGGTATAACAGAATATGTAGGAATCCCAATAAAGATTTAGCTCATGCCCGCCGCCGCCACTTTGTCTATTGGTATTGCCCATGCCAGACATAGTCCACTTAGGATCCTCTTCGAGCCACAAGCGCGATTCATGGATGATTTTGATCGCCTTTGGTTCTAATTCATTAGTTACCATTTTTTATTCCTTAAAAAAAGAATGTCCAAGCTAATTAAATAAAATAATTGTCGGGCAGGGACCACGTGGCGGTAGCTAAATTGCCCCTACCCTGTGGCAACCCTGTGGTAAGCTCAATCATCATCGTCACCCTCAGTATCCGCGCCGTTCTTGAGCCGCCGTTCCCGATATTTTTTAACGTCATTGACCTCTTTCTTACCCCTGTTGCTGAGTGGTACGCCCATGGCTTCGGCGGCGATGATCTGTGTCCATGCCATGAGAGCGTCAGCGCGGCTTTGTCCATTTACGGCGGTCAGGACAATCACCTTTTGGGTAAGAGTGGCTAATCCACCTGTAACGTGAAAGCGGCTTAGTTTAGAGCGTAAGCGCAGGATATTATTGGTTTGGTTTTCGTCTTTGAATCTGCCCTTTGCAAGCGCGTGCGCAAAGTCTGAGCCGGGCTCAAGAAACGATGAGGGGATATCGTTTGAGCGTGGCGTAACCATAGCCGGACCACTGCCGCCATCATCCTCTTTACCAGTTCCATCCAGTTGTTCTTCGTCAACTCCAACGACCATGTTATTCCCCCTTAAAGTTTGTCTATCGCGACCAGGCAAATGATGAACCACAGTACGGCAATAAAGCCGATTAGGAACTGCGGGATATGTTCCCAAATACCATGAGTGTTTGCGTAAACCGCGCTTACATCATCATCCCAATGAGTAGCGTCATAGCAATCCTGCGGCGTTTCCGCGCGGATGATCGGGGCTTCACGGTTGTCGTAAGGTTTCACACCATCACCCATGTCAACACCGATGGCATGAAGCCCGCTTGATGGCATTGAGGGCTCGATGATTGAAACGGCGTTGCCAACATCCGCTTTGATATTTTTGAATACGATGCCACCGAATTTTTTAGAAAATACCATCGCTTTCATGTGCTCTAATTCCGGCTGTTTGAAAGGAATAAAGACAGTTCTGTTTCCCTTCCCCTGTTGTAGTTCTACTGTTTCTGTTACCGGCGCGGTCTCTGGTGACGGCTCAGTAAATGGTGCACTTTGTGCGGATTTAGGTACGCGGTTAAGTTTAGGTTTAGACTTCCAGATGAATTTCCTAACGATAAGAAAGCACACAGTTAAAACCGCTATTATTAAGAACGTAACTAGCGTAATATTACTGCCGAACATCGTTCCCCAATTCCCCATGACAAACTCCTTTAATGATGTTTGATTAAAAAGGCAAGCATGATTCCCGAGCCGACAACAACCATGGCTAAGACAACGATTTTCAAAAGAGCAAATCCTTGGTTGGTCCGGTTGTTCTCTGCCACGCGCGTAAAGGCTTCGTTGTATTTGGTGCTAGCTATCACATCGAGTTTTACGATGCTTTTCTTTTCCGCTTCGGTTAATCTATTTAATGGGTCAAGTGGAATATAGCTTCGGGCCGATATTGGCAAGACTAATTCATCACTACCCTGCATTTTCAATTTGAGTTTTTGAATTACCATCCAGGATAACTTGGCTTCGAGGATTGTTACCCAACCTGTAGCCATCGGTATTTCGAGCAACTTCACCGCATCCTCATCCATGAGAACACACTTTAATGTCCTTTCTGGTGCGGCTAAGAGCCCTTTAACATTCTTGAATATCTGTAACTTCCAGATGTTTGCATTTTTGATTGCCATTTTCCCCCACCTTTTCTCCCTTAGTAAAAAGCCCCTGCCCGATGTTGTGCCGAGCAAGGGCTTTTCTTTTTATGCGATCTGTCTAGAGTTACTAGACACTTTGAGAGGCGCTGGATTTTTTGCCCTTACGCATTTCGCGTACGCCGCCGGCAACATTCCAACCACCAGCAAATAACCCGCCCAGGAAGATAATCGCCGCGGAAATCTGCACGACAGTTGAGAGCGCGATGTAACTGGAGATTGAGCTTAAGGACAGGACCGTGTACAGTGACGTTACCACCGTCGGGAACAGGCTCAAGAAGAGAATAATTTGTAACGCGCCGAACACAATCCACATGAGAGAGTTGATACCATCGCCCTTGCTTTTTGCTGACATGTAGGATTTGTAATAGCCCCAACCAAGTCCACCCAACACACCCAGGAAAATGATGACCGGACCGATTTTGTACAGCGTTTCCAGTAGTGTAAAGCTACTCAGATTCGCGTACCCCATCAGGGTGTCGAACTGCGCCATGATGGTGCCGAAAAGGGTCGTCCATAGGACTATCCCGAGGAACGTGAAGACCATGCCAAGAAAGCTGGCATAAGGCCCCTTCATAAGAGATTTGCCCATTTTTGTTTCACCTCCGTTAAATACTATTCAAGGCTTTAAATGAGAATCGGCAAACTAATCCCCATCGCGCCTGAATGCCGAGACCGCAATACCGCCGATAATAATCAGGATTCCGATGATTAGATATGCAGGGATAAACTTTGAAGCGGTATTTGAGAACGCGTCCAGTTTGACAACCGGATATGTAATTGTGAGCGTGCGTGTTTTGTTTTCTGCCAAACCATGAACGTGCAGGACTCGGTTGGTAAGGGTGAAAGGAATAGGCGCGTCGGTTGCTTCGGTAGATGTAATAACTATGTTGGTGTTGTTATCATCCATTACGTCAGCCGCCAGGGTAATGTCCTCTTCTGTTTCGGCTACCGTAGTGATGATGTGAGGCTCGGTGAAATCTGAGCCTCTAAAGGCTTGAACACCCGCCATTATGCCACCGAACATCATAATGACTAAGCCCACAGCTATAAATCCGTAAACTGATTTCATACATTATCTATAACACGCAAATTTATCTATATTGCCAAGAATAATTGGCATTTTTAGGCTTAAATAGTGGTATATCTCTAATGGATAATGGATGTATGAGTACGAATACAGCTTTGAAAAGTCTCTCGGAAGAAATTTGGGAACACGATCAAAAGGCTTTTCAGGTTTATAAGGGGATACCTGATGATATAAACCTGATATTAAATACTAAGGACATAAGCCTTAGAGAGCTTGCAAAGCTTATGGGTGTTAGTGACGAGACAACAAGAACTTGGAGAGACGGGAAATGCGTACCGAATTTGACTTGCGGCTTAGTAATTCACTATTGGGCCGAAGATTTACGCTTGCGGTCAAAATAGGCTTAGTTATTTTCGTACTGGCAGGGATCATCTTCACTACTTTGCCCGCTTTTGCCGTTGTTGCGGACCCGGACAGCGCGCCAACTATCTCCAATGTGTTTGCCAACACGCATCTTTACGCTAGCGGCGATTGGCTTATTTATGGGGAGTACAATATCCCTTATGCGGTGCTTCCTACTCCATCGGTCACAGCAACCTATATTTTCCGCTTAATGTCAGCCGATGGTTCAACCGAAGTCGGCAGAATCATCCCCTACCCGGAGTTCGACAAGGGTTACAACGTGGGTGATTTCTCGATGTATTTGGCATCGGGCATAGTGAAAGATACTGCCTACATCATTCAGATTACCCAAAATCCAGCGCAATTCGCTTCTCCGAAGACCTGGAGTTTCCCGATGGATAGCTCGATGTATTCCGGCTTCACCGATTATTTTTCTAACGCGTTTGAAGCTGGAACAAAGATACTTGCCCTTGCCGACCATGTCGGCTCGCTCTTTTCGACACCGCTTATCACGACAGTAGGCTCTCAACAAGTGTTTAACTCGGATGGCGAAACGTACTATCGCGGCGTGATTCCAGGTGTTCAAGATATGCTTCCCAATCTATTTGTTATCCAGCAATCCGCGCTCGATCTAACCGCGCGCACATGGACCACTGCGCAATTTGATAATTACCTTGAGAGGTTTGATGGTACATGGGTCGGCGATGAGCAAGACGCAACAGGCGCGCAATCCGGAATGTCGGGCAATATGGTTATGAGCATGATTGTGATCGCGCCGATGTGTATCGGCTTAATGATATTCTCGGCTATGAAATTCGGAAAGACTGACCCCGGCTTAATGTCTTGCGCCATCATTTTACAGATGGGTGTTGTCATGGGATGGCTACCCGCCGCATTATTCGCCACAATCTATCAACTCATGGGGATTTATATCGCGTACCTCTTATTCTTTGCACGAAGTTAAAAAGGAAGGGAAAAGGAGAATATGAAAAAAACATTAAACGCCAGTCCTATTATTGCCGCAATCGTAGTAGCGGTCCTCCTGATCGGCGCGGCTTTTGCCGCAGTTAGCCTGTTATCCGGCAATGCCAACGTGACAGTTACCGAGAAATCGTATGAGTTCAAACCGCCTACTATTAGCGCGAACAACGGCTCTGTCTCTGGTACGAGTTGGACAGGCGCAACTCTACAAATCCAGCAAGGTCAGGCAGAGGCATTGTTAGTTACCTTTACTATCACGAATAATGATAGTAAACCTTTAGCTGTTAGTCCGAGTGTCACTTGCCCTGCGGGTCTCACCTACGATGTATCACCCGCATCGCTTAATTTACCGGCTGGCGAAACTGCCACTATTGCAATCAGCATTACCGCCAGCGATACTATAGTGCCTGGCGATTATAACGTATCGGTGAATTTCTAAGTAATAAAATAACCTTACCCTTTGACTATCTAGGGGTACCCGTTCTTTGGCACTTTTCTCCCCTATTTAGGATATTATATCTGGGATCGTTTTGAGAACGCGGGTCAAGTGGTTATATTAATCCAATCATTAGAATGCTTCATATATTATATTTTGTTATTAAGATAAAAGGTTCTCTAATTTTCGCGCCAGAACCCATGCGTATAACATGTGGAGAGAAAAAGGAACCTATTTCCCCTATTAGAATATGCCTCCGCGTAAATTTATCTCTCGTATCGCGTTAGCATTACGCAGGTAAGTAAAAATGTAGGATCCTGCATTTTCTTCAAAAAATAGCACTCCGCTTAATGTCCGATACAATGTGAATAACCCAACTTTTTGATCGAATAGGCACGATTTGAGTTCATCAAGATTGACGGCGGCGGTAAATTCACCGAAAAGTGCTATAACATAAGGAGTATTGTTCTCTTCAACAAGCGTTTTATAAGATTGGTTCTTTCCTAACAGACGATCATACAAACGGTTATTGTTAGGAGCCAAAACCCCCACCCAAACTTCATTTAATGGGATAGCCTTAATCTCATTTTCGGTTAGCTTATCAATGTGAAAGTTTATCAATTCGATAACACAAATTACATTAGATTCTTGATCAAGAATACACCAATCTGGGGTTTTATTAGCCATCCTGTATTCATACCTTGAACTGAACCCTTGGGAACCAAGAAAAGCTCCAAGGATTAATTCTCTGAAAGTGTGCATAACCTGATTTTGATCACGAACTTGTTCTCGGAACTTCTTAACAAATCTGGCTGCATCGTTTGGTGTTATGTATTCAAAGCAACGATAAATTGTTCGGTTGATGCTTTTATTTCCAGCGATCTGACCATAAGCCATAGCCAAATGTCTCCTCGGAAATACCAAGAGAAGATACTGTAGTATCTAGAGTCTTACCAGGGTGGATGTAAATCCTTTCTGTCAGTTTGGTACTCCAACTTCGGTTCTCGATGTTTTTGATACCGGCACAGATTAACCAAGTCCATGGCTGCCTAATCGATAACGCTTTCACGCTTTCATTAATCTAAAACTGACCTGATAACGATAGAATTGGATATTCGGTACCATTGCCAACGCTCTACGAATTTTTGGGTCGTCATCCATTGCGATTATAATACCATGCACTGTCTGGTCATTTTCGGCCAGCACTTCTTGTACATAACTCATGTAACGAAGTATTTGACCTACCACGGTATCGCTTGCACGTCCTTTTTTCAATTCAACAACCAGTAGTTTCTTTTTATCTTTGCTAATGGCGAGGATGTCAAGCGGACCAGTATCGGTTTGGTATTGCTGACCCAATTCCCCATCTTCTTCGTAAATATGGTATTCCTTTCCGAGTTCGGTATGCTCCCAATTTTTCACTAAAAAATCTTCAAGGTGTTCTTCCATGGCAAAAGCTGATGGGTCTTCTACTGTTTCATCTGTAGAGATGAGCTTGGGAGCGGAAATGCCAGCGATAAGTTTTTCGATTTCTTCGTGGTGATTAGTAACGTTGCTCACAGTACCGATTGATCCTGTGGAGTTTTGTAAGGCTTCGCTCATGGCAGAACGGTCGAGAGTCATGTTTAGCCATTTTACGGGTCGCCTATGGAAAAGAATTTTACCGGGTTCATAAGTATAATCGCCGTTAACTTCACCCACATGATATTGACCGAATCCATCAGGACATAGTACTACATCCCCTTTCTGTATTCCTTTAGACACGGTCCATAGTGCGCCACACGCCAATCCCGCGCCAATTTTCGTTTTAGTTGGATGAGTTGCCAAATAGATTGGAATAAATTCCTTGTTGAAAACTTGCCACTGTTCCGGCAATTTGTGGGTAAGATCTTGGTTAATTCCGAAATCAGCACCGATAAAGTTACCCTTGAAACATTCTTCTGCATAAACACTCTTTCGTCCCAGCATTACCCGATAATAATTTTTCATATTAGTCGAATCCTCCTAATATCCAGAGTGTCTTTTTTAGAAATTATCTTTTATCCCGTCTTGGAATAAATACTCTGCCCTTCGCCGTAGTAGGATTCATAGACGTGTTGATATACAACTGCACGTTTCTGCTCTCGTATGTTTTCGGTGTAACATACCGGTAAGTCTCGCAAATAATCACGGATGGCGATCTGAACCGCCGCTCTCATCTGTTGCTTTTTTCGCCAATCCAGGCTTAACTTTTCCTGCTTCAGGGTAGTTAGCAACTCCTTTGCCACTTTTTTCACATCCTGAGTTTCTTTATTGGTTAATTTCATCTCCGGTTTAGTCAGCAAATCAAAGATAGCCAGTTCCTCTTCGGTAAGGTTTTCGGCGATACTACGTTTCTCTTCGTGGTTCAACCCCTGGGCAAAATCTACCAGTCGTTTAAAGAACTCATCGATATTTAGACTGCCGGCATTGTATTCGTCTATCATCTGCTGGAACCGCTGGTAGAAATCTATCCGGGTTTTGTTCAACTGCATCAGGTTCTGCAACTTACTTTCAATGGCGTTCTTCAGATTTTCAGCCGTAATATGTTTTCGGTTTTTCTCAAATTGAGCTTTGAGCTTTTCGATATCTAATCGACTTAAATCAATCAGCGGGTCTTGCCCCTTCTTTGGCTGGGGGATAACATAAGCCTGTGCAGCAACGGAATGGTCGAGAACTACGTCTATCTTACCCACCACCTCGGAGATATCCGCCGGTATTATTTTAGAATTTATCATTCTGGCTATCATTTCAAAAAGAACGCATTCAGGTTGCACTTGACCTGCCAGTGGGTCTGGCAAAATGGCTTTATAAAGACATCCGATATTATAAGCCTTATTTAAATATTGTTTCTTTCTTTCGTCGCTGGCAACGACTGTATCTACCGCATCGCCCAATAACTTCACTTTCATTAGGGCATTAGCAGTGATAATAGACTGGGGTGTAAAGCCGGCATTACTACAAAACGTAGTAAGCTCTGCGATAGCGTCTTTGAGCATCGCTACCAGTACCTGTTTATCCTTGACCGGGGCATCCCCTTCGTTAATTCCACCATCGGACCCAGTGCCATAAATTGCTAATGCCTTCTGTAAATTACGGAATACCCCAATGTAGTCCACTATTAAGCCGTTGACCTTGTCCCTAAAGACACGGTTAGCCCTGGCAATCGTCTGCATCAGCGTATGATTACGCATGGGTTTATCAAGGTAAATTGTTGAGCAAGAGGGGACGTCGAAGCCCGTCATCCACATGGCGCAGACAAAGACGATACGGAAGGGGTCACTCGGGTCTTTGAACTTCGTATCTAAATCCTCTTTGATCATCCGTAGGCGGTGGGGTTCTATGTCCAAACCTTTTTTCTTCATATCCCTGATTTCATTTTGGTATTGTGAGACTACAACTGCCATGTCTGTTTCTTTGAGATATTCAACCCAAGCCCAGCGTTGTTCAACTTCTTCTCTTGGGGCATCTGTAGCAATCTGCTGGGTTAACCGGTCGATGTTTTGTTGCCAATACTTTTTTACCTTGTCGTACATTCGAACCGCTGTAGCTTTATCGATACAGACCACCATCGCTTTACCTTGGAATCCTCGGCCAGTAAAATGCTTCACAATATCCTGGGCAACCGTCTCTAGGCGTTCTTCGCGGGTTATCAGATGGTACTGGTGGGCAAACTCCCGCTCTAGCTTCTTTTCCTGGTTTTCATCCAGTTCTGCGTCCTCGATGATTTCGTATATTTGTTCATTGAGGTCTTTGTTGGTGAGTTGTAGTTCTGGGATCCGGTTTTCGTAATATAGCGGTACCGTGGCATTGTCATCTACCGATTGCTTGAAGTTGTAGATGCTGATGTAATCACCAAACACCTCTCTTGTCTTTTCTTCGGTGACAATCAACGGTGTACCGGTAAAAGCCATGAAAGAGGCATTTGGCAACGCCAGGCGCATATTTAAAGCCAAAGTGTCATATTGGCTCCGGTGGGCTTCATCAGTGATAACGATAATGTCAAACCTGTCAGAAAGCATCTCCGACGTGCGGAATTTATGAATCAAGGTAAAGACATAGCGGTGGTCTTCCCTTAGTAGTTGTCTGAGATGTTCGCCGCTTTCTGCCTGAGCCTTGTTTTCGGTGACAACGCCCGCGGAGACAAAGTTTTTATAAATCTGGTCGTCCAGCTCTATGCGGTCGGTGACCAACACGAAGGTCCAGTTGCCCGGAATCTTCCGTAGCACCTTCTGGGCAAAGAAAATCATTGAAACACTCTTACCACTGCCCTGGGTATGCCAGAAGACCCCCAGTTTACCTTCCCGGGTACGAATTTCTCTCAATGCTCCAATAGCATTATTGACTCCCATGTACTGGTGGTTTTTGGCTACCAGTTTGATTAAACCACCTCTCACTTCCTGGAAGACGGTGAAGTTTTCGATTAGATCCAGAAAGCGTTCTGGTTGGCAGACACCCCGGATTATGGTTTCCAGTGAGACAACCCCTTCTTCACCTTCACTGTTTATTTTCTTCCAGTCGGCAAAGTTCTCCCAATCGGCTGTCAGAGAACCTATTCGGCTATCAGTGCCATTGGAAACGAGAAGAAGGGCATTATAAGGGAATAATTGAGGTATGGCATCCTTGTAGTCTGTAATATTATCGTCGAAAGCCGATTTCAAATTCTGGTGGACGGCTTTGAATTCTATTATTAACAGTGGCAAGCCATTGATGAAACCTACGATGTCCGGTCGGCGAGTGTACATTTCACCTGTCACCCAGAATTGGGAAGCCAGGAAGAAGTCGTCATTATGCGGGTTATCCCAGTCGATTACCCTTACTATCTTGGTGGTTTCATTACCGGTTTCATCTTGGACTTTAACTTTTACCCCGTCTTTGATAAGTTTATAAACTTCACGGTTGGCCTGAGCTGGACTCATCAGGCTGCGGTCGTGGCTGATTTCTTCAATAGCCTGAAAGAAAGCCGCTGGTGGTAATCCGGGATTTATTTTTCTTAATATTGGGAGCAAGCGGGACTCCAGTATGACATCGCTTTTGGCTTGTCTACCCAGAGGACTGCCACCCAGCTGATCAAACTCGCGAAAACAGTCAGCGTATTCCCAGCCCAGCTCTGTGAATAGACTAATAGCTGTCTGCTCAACCAGTGTATTTTCACTGTAATCATTGTCAGAAATCGGGTTCATGCTACTTCTTCGACCTTAATTTCCTTGTCTGAAACATCAATTTCACCGGAGATTAGTTTGGGTAAAAGTAAGTCACGGGTACTACGAAGATTATCATTCTGTTTTGACAATAAATAAATATATCGGAACACTGGAGATGTTAAAGACGAGAACTTACTTAATGTCTCTACATCTGGATGTGCGAAAAGGTATTTCCGGAAACATTCATATTGTACTCTCTGCCGGCCAGACGCACCTGACATACTTTTTATCGCATTCTGACGGAAACTCTCAGTTCGAGCTGTTAAATACACATATTCAGGGCATAAAGTTCTCGAGCGTAACACGATAAATTCTGTTGAGCCAAGTGCAATTTCTTCATCTGAGGGTAAGAACTGGACGAATCCAGTTTTACCATTCTCCAAGCAAGGGGTAATACGCGCGAACAAGGTATCTCGGTTTTTATATTTTGCCCCGCTATTGCCATGCCGATATTCAGTAACCGAGATAAGCATAGAATTGTTCGATAACCCTTCCATTCCCACATATATCTTCTCTGTTTGTTTTGGGATCCGAGTTACAGGGTTTATTAAAATCGCATCTGTGGCATCCTTTATCTCCCACCCCTCTGGAATCTTCCCCAACTTAGAATCAACCATTTTAACCTTCTCATGCCCGGGGAAGCGGAACCTGACGAACCATTCACGGTATAGGTTTTGCGCCATTTCCTCCAGAATTTTTATACGGCGGAGGTTGTTCTCAATCAGGTCATCGTAAGCCGAGAGGATAGCTGCGATTTTGTTCTGTGTATTCAACGGGGGAAGAAGAATCTTACTATTCTTTATGTCATCAGTATTAACATATTTCTGTACCGCGCCTTTTGCTAATGAGTAAAGTGGTTTTAGAAACAATGGAGAATTAATGTAACAATGAAGGTATTTGGCGCAGATTTTATCGTTAGGAACAATTCTTCCAATTCGCTGATTTAAAATATAGTTATCGTTTTTATCTATGATTGCACATTTGCCAAGGATGCCGAGAGACTGGGTCATATCAGTCATGGCCAAAACAAGGTCGCCCTTGTTCAAAATAAACTTATTATATTTATGCGCCGTAGATTTTGATACGTATTTGTCTCTGTTTCCAAAACGAAGTTTCCCATCCTCACTAATATTAAATAGATCTATTACAAAATAACCGTTTTCTGTATTTCCACTGTACCCGTCGTTGTAAAAGGCGTGTCCATTTTGAAACGCTGCGACATCCTTAATTGTTGATTCATCCCATTTAACTTCTGGTATTTTCATTGTATCTTGGTATTCTCCAGGATCTTAGATAAATTATTGGAAATCTGTTCTTCCAATTCGTGAGCCTCAATATTCAGTTTTTCCAATTCTTCATTCAATTCTTCCAAACGTTCTTTGAAATCGAAGTCATCCGGTTCCCCTTCCGCTACACCCACGTATCGACCTGGGTTAAGGCTCCAACCTTGGGATTCAATATCTTTTACATTAACCATCTTACACAATCCAGGGATATTAACGTATTTCCCTTCGGGAAACTTTTCTTTTTGTAACATAGCACTATTGAATTTGTTTTCAGTTTCTTCTCCACGATATAGGCGCACAATATTGGCCAGATATTCGACTTGTTGTGGTGTAAACTCACGGTGGGCACGATCAATCTGACGGAAAATACTCCGAGCATCAAGGAACAATACCTTATCCCCTCTTTCCTTATTCCTTTTACCTCTATCCAAGAACCAAAGGGTACAGGGAAGGGTAACGGTATAAAAGAAGTTAGGACCAATGGACACCACAATATCGACAACTTTGTTTTCAATCAACTTACGGCGGATTTCCAGTTCGCTGGCTCTGGCATCAGCGGCGGAGTTAGCCATGACGAATCCAGCTCTGCCGGTGGGGTTCAAAGCGCTATAGAATATTTGAATCCAGAGGTAATTCCCATTGTCGGTTTTCGGTAATCCGATGGGAAATCGAGGATCATCCTTCAACCGGTCTTTATCGATCTTATCAACGTTGAACGGCGGATTAGCCATGACAAAATCAAACTTTCCGGTACTCCGGTGTAAATCTTCATAATAGGTATTACCTTCCCGGATATCACCTTCCAGTCCATGGACGGCCAGGTTCATCTTACAAAGGCGCATCGTATCGCTGGTCTTTTCCTGACCATAGATGGCAATTTCCGAACCGGGGCTTTTCTGATGGTTCTGCACGAAATTAGCGCTCTGAACGAACATACCCCCCGAACCGCAAGCAGGGTCAAGTATCCTGCCGTGGAACGGCTCGATGATTTCTACAATGAGTTTAACGATTGAGGTGGGAGTATAGAACTCGCCACCTTTAGCGCCTTCACTGGAGGCAAAATTGCCCAAGAAATATTCATAGATTTTGCCAAAAACATCCCCTTCTTTATCTACAGCTATCGAGGATATTAGTTTCAGCAGTTCTACCAGAGTAGATTTTTCAATGGTGCTGTAATTTTTAGGTAAGGCATCTTTAATATTAGAATTCTCAGCTTCAATAGCTTTCATGGCATCGTTGATAGTCTGGCCGGTGATAGCACCTTCCGGCAGTTTCAGTATCTCACTGAAGCGGGATTGTTGGGGTATATAGAGTACACCTTTAGCCTGGTAATCTTCCTTGGTGACATCATACCGGCTCCAACCTTGGCTCTTAATTAATTGCTCCGCCTGGGTAAACTTGTAATCGGCATAACGCAGGAATATCAAGCCTAAAACAGGCGTAGAATATTCCGAAGCCTTTAAACCGGAGTTAGCCCGTAATTCGTCGGCGGTTGCCCATAAACGCTTCTCTATCTCACCATTACCGGATGCCATAACCACTTCCTTTGGGTTTTATTTGGAGACGATTCCAAACTTATGAAATAATAATACCAATAAGAAAACACAGCCTTTACGAATACGCAATTTTAGCACCGTTACAAAATAGTAGCAAATTGTAACCTGTTTATTTATATCTATACAGAACTGGAAGTACTTGTTTTTACCCTAAATAAAATCTAAAAACTGTCATTATTTAACAAATCTAAACACTAACCAAAGGTGGGGAGTGCAATTAATAATCACTTTCACCGTGATGGAAAGTAGACATATTTAGTGTTACAATACAAGCAAACAACGTTTTATTGATTTATATATTTCGTTTTTAAGTAAAGCGAGAAAAAACAGGATAACGATAGGAAGATCTTTATGCCTATGAGGCAAGAAGCTCCAATAAATCATACTATCTTGGAATGGGCGAGAAGGCAAACTGATTTTACACCTGAACAAGCTGTTATGCGAGCGGGAATCAAGGGTCTTAAAAGCAAAGGATTGACTGCTCAAGAGCGGTTGGTCAAATGGGAAAGCGGTCAAGAAAAACCTACACTCAATGAATTAGAACTTATCGCCAAAGCCTATCGAAGACCACTTCTAACATTTTTCTTATCTGAGCCTCCTCGCGTGGTGACAAGCCTTCAGGATTTCCGTACGTTCGGTGACCGACCAGTCGCTAAAAGTTCCCCTGAATTCGCTGCTTTCAGAAGGCAAATCGAGGTTTTGCAAAAGACAGTACGTCGATTGGTTGAAGAATCGGGCGGAAAAAGAATTGAGTTTATTGGTAGTTCTACTATGGCCGTAACCCCAGTGTTGATTGCTCAAGCCATACGAAATCAACTTCAGTTTTCACTAACAGACCAGCAAAAGGTTCTAAGCAGCGAAGAACTTTTCAATACTCTGCGAAATAAAATAGGCGAAGCTGGTGTATTTGTAATACGTAAAGCAGACCTCGGCAGCGCGCATTCTAAGATTCCTTTAGAAGAGTTTCGGGGTTTAGTGATAAGTGATCCTTTTGCACCCTTCATTGTTGTTAATCCTAATGACGCACGACCTGCCTTACTTTTTTCCCTTGTGCATGAATTAGTACATCTTTGGCTGGGTGAATCTGGCATCTCCAATTTTGATGCCTTGAAGATTAATTCTTCTGATTACCAAGAAAGAGAGGTATTTTGTAATAATGTGGCAGCCGAATTTTTAGTTCCTCAACGACTTTTTATGATGGAATGGCAGGATGCAATGCACGGAGAATTAGAGTCTACGATTCAGTCTCTAGCCAACAAATTCAAGGTAAGCCGGGTAGTAATCGCTCGTCGCCTTTTGGATTTAGAGCAAATTACAGGTGATGCTTACTGGGAAATGTACAACCAATGGAGGGATGAATGGACCATTGTCCGCGAACAACAAAAAGAACAAGAAGGCGGTCCCGGTTATTTTATTGTTACAAAAAGTAAGTTAGGCAGCAAATTATTGAACACCGTAATAGGAGCTGCTTTTGATGGGCGGCTGTCGCTAGGAAATGCGTCCAAGTTACTGGGAATTAAAGTCGATTATTTCAACAAGTTTTACGAGGGATAGGATAAATGTACCTGTTTGACTCTGATTCGTTAATCCTGGCGAACAGACATGATTTTCCCTTGGACACGAACCCAGGGACATTCTGGAAATTTATGGAAGAAATGGGTAATCAAGGTCAAATATTTATCCCTGAAACCGTTATTGATGAAATCGGAAGGCACGATGATAACCTCTCAGCCTGGATTTCCACACGAAAAAATATTTTTTTGATTCCAACTGTTGACGCTTTGCCTCATATCCGGCGCGTGCTTGATGTGTATGGACCAGTTTCCGAAGTAGACTTAGAAGAGTTGAATGGAAAGGCTGACCCATATCTGGTTGCCCATGCTTTGGGTAATGGCGCAACTGTCGTTACCAACGAAGCCAGTCATCCAAATACCACCAATCCGCTTAATAAGCGCATACCGGATATTTGTTCCTACCTCCATGTAAGTTGTATTAGATATCCCCGTTTTCTTTGGGAAATGAAACCGTAAGCCAATTTTGTAGTTGATTCTTTGATTCCCGGATATCCATTCCAAATATTGCGGATGTTTCTAACAACCAACTCTGTACCCAAATCTGGTTGTTGATTTAAGGTTCCATTGTTTGCCGAGGGCACCACGCTCAAGACTCAGGCGTGAAATTCAGCGGATGTTTTTAGATTAACAAAATATGTGACTGGCTAAGGGGGGGTAACTATCTGTTATAAAGCCATCCGGCAAATACCTGCCGCTAACGTTTAATAGCAAATCATTTCTGAACTGAGCAACGTTTAAATTGACGCAACCGAGTCAAACCACGCACCAACAGGATGAATACCTGCTCCAAAAGGGGATCTTTTTAATCAACGACACCTTATTTTTAGATTCGTCCGATACTCCATAAGTGCAAAACCGTTTTGTTGTACACTAAACGCGAGACGATATTCTCGGTCTTAGGTTATTTTTAGTAAATATAATTATCAAATCTTTTAATGAAGGTTGTGATACCTTAATGCATTGTTCGGGGCAAGGCACCCACAACAATACCTTGCCCCAGGAGGAAGGGAAAACAGGTGCAATATAATCACATTGTGACCAAGCTTTAGTCCATAACCTAATTGCAACTTTAGATTACCTAATAGTTCAATAATTCCGCAACTCGGTACTATTTCACGATAGCTATTAAGCTAACAAGTCCTCTACTTGGTCAAGTTTTATAGATATATTTAACCACCCCGCGAGAGGGAACCCTCCGCTAACAGGTGACTGCGTGAATTTAATTTTTGTCTCCTCATTTATCATGTCAGCAATAAACGCTTTAGGACTTAAGCCAAGCTCAGTCATGCGAACCCATTTGTTCGGCTGCAATGAAAAACCAGGTTTTTCAGGAACACGAATGGTTTTCCATGTCTTGTAATGTCGGTTACCAGGAAGCTGTTTCCCTTCACGTGTGTGATGACCTAAATACCAGTCCTCCCCATCGTCAAACGAAATATTTGGTGGGTAGGAAAAGCAGTAAGTATCGATGAAAATTTCCTCGTCCTCATCAACTGCTGGTCTACCCTTGGGCCACCACAGAGGCAACGGCATGTATTTGTAATGCTGCGGTGGGGCATCTTGAAGTAGGTTGTATTGAGGATCTTCATCGATAAACATGCACTCGAATTCCTTGAAACCGGGAATACCTTTTTTTGAAGGTGTCCAAAGTGACTGGTTGTCCATCACTGCTTTTAGGGCTATTGCAATGTTATCGAACCATAATTCGCTCCTACGTACGAATTGATCAAAGGGTGTAAGAGCGCCGCTCAAAGTTACGTCGAAACCTGCGTCAACCCGCTGCCACGAGAGGTAGCGTCTAATACCGGGTATCTTCTTAACTTGCTTTATATGCTTACCCAGATACCAAGCTTCACCGTCCGAGTACTTTAACCCATCTGCATAATTGAAAAAATGTACAAAACGTATCATTCCGAACTCCTTAGAAAACTCACCGTGTTGAACACTCAGTGCATTTTTCATTTTTTTATTCTGCTTCGTAACTCTCCCAAAATTGGTTCAATCTAGTGATACATCTTTTAATAAAAACTTTTGTCTTTTCTCCAATGAAATTCTGGAATGTATTCCATCATCTTAGGAATGCTCCCGTAGTCGGTAATATCAAATCGTAACGGAGTGATAGAAACATAACCTTCGCGGATTGCCCAGACATCTGTATCTTCTTCTAACAAAGCTTTATCAGGTTTTCCGATTATAGTATTAAATCCGACTGAATTTCCAATATCGTTAGCTTGGCCTAGACGAACATAACCAAATCCCGCGGTCCGGGTCACCCGAATACCCCTTATTTGATTCGGCGGACTGTTGGGTACATTAACGTTAATGATTAAACTAGTACCTAGATAGTGTGTGTTTATACTCGTTGCTATGGATGTTGCTATTTGTGCTGCAACATTGAAATGTATACGCTCCTTTTCGTTTTTAACTGCGAGCGATATTGCAACAGCGGGTATTTTCCTAAAATAGCCTACCAACGTCGCCATCACCGTGCCTGAATAAAAAATATCGTTGCCAACATTGGGCCCATTGTTAATTCCGGATACAATCAAGTCGATACGTTCCTTT
>Ga0209777_10000631_pt1 | contig 56399 bp, 44 predicted proteins | sample FrelakmetHBP12HB_FD_187147 | JGI IMG/M metagenome (GOLD analysis project Ga0209777, IMG submission 187147) | Freshwater lake sediment microbial communities from the University of Notre Dame, USA, for methane emissions studies -HBP12 HB (SPAdes)... | ecosystem: Environmental > Aquatic >...
ACGGGAGTTCTATCGAAAAGACAGACCCTTTACCCTCCTCGCTTTTCACGGAGATAATCCCGCCGGCCCTTCTTACAATCTCATGAGAAATATAGAGACCCAATCCCGTCCCCTTACCGACTGCCTTAGTCGTGAAAAAGGGCTTGAATATGTTTTTCATCTGATCGTCAGCGATCCCCTTCCCAGTATCCCTGCATTCAATCAAGACACTATCCGTGTCCTTCTTGTGCTGTGTCACCAAGGTGATCTTTCCGTACCCTGTGTCCATCGCCTCAATAGCATTCTTAATCACATTCATAAACACCTGACCCAGATTGGCAAAATTACCTTCCACGACGGGCAAGTCATTGTCGTATTTCTTCTCGATTTCAATCTGCAGATGTTTATGCAGATTATGTAGAACCCGCAGGGCATCATCGATTGCAATATTTATGTTAACAGGTTCTACGTAGACCTGGGTCTGGCGTGAAAGATCCAGAAGGCTCCGCACAATATCTCCGGCTCTCTTCAACTCTTTTATTGAGAATGCGAGATCGTTTATAACCTCATCCCTGTTCCCGTCCTTGATCTCCCATTCACCAACTGACTCAACACTGGTCTGAATAAGACTTGATGCACTTGCCAGCGGATTGTTCAGCTCATGTGCCGTGCCCGCAACTAATTGCCCGATGGCGGCAAGACTCTCCGATTGAATCAACTGCTTCTGCGTCCTCTCCATCTCCTCCATGGCCTTACGCAGAGCAGCGGTTCTCTCTTCCACCTTTTTCTCCAGATCGCGGTTTAGCTTTTCGATCTCCTCGTATGATTTCGCATTTTCCAGGCTGGTTACGCTCTGGTTCGCAATGGTTGTCAAGAGTTCCAGATCCTCATGAACAAAAAGTTCCCCCGATTTTTTCTGCCCGAGGGCGATCATGCCAATCAGCGTAGAATTAGAAATCATAGGAACTATCAGGGATGCTCCCAGTGAATCGAAGACGGAGAATATCTGGCCCTCTTCATCCGGGTCAGACGCCTCTTTTTCAACAATGTATTTGTTTAAGGGCTTTCTTGTCTTTTCAAAAAAGGCAACGATTGGATGCATCTCATCAAAAAGATCTTTATCCGTCTCTTTGGACAATTCTGCGTCATCAGAAAAAAGCTGAAAATATCCTTTATTGTCAACATAGACGATAAGGCATACATGTGTGACCTGTAAGGCTGCGGAAACTGACTGGAGTATCAAATCCTTTATCTGCTCAAATTTCAACAGAGCGGCCATTGCCCCGCTTATCTCTCTCAAAAGCTTTTGGTAATTGTACTTGCCCCGGAAAAATAGATTATCAATCCATCCCTGCACCTTCACTCGTAGCGGGTTGAATAGAAGTACGATCAGCGCTGCCAAGACCAGTGGCAAGATCAGCGAGCTGTCATCGTCGGATAGCATGAACGATGTATGAAAGAGATAAATGACGGCTATATAAAAAACTGTCAGAATACCTGTCAGAATGAAATAGATTGTCCCCCTTCTGATGATGACACCCATATCCAGAAGATCATACTTAAAGACCCCGAAAGCCAGAATGACAGCGGGAACACAGCTCGCACTCCCCATGGGGTATATCTTAAGGCCACATATTGTCAGTATGTTCGATGCAATAAACAATGCGCCGATCCCCATGCCGCCCAATATATACTTTATCCGGTTTTTCTCTTGATTATCTTTAGCCTTCCGCATGCTCACAAACAGTATGGCAAGGCAGTAAAAGATAATCATACCGGCGATCAATGAAAATACATAGTAGGCCGGCCCGGCTTTGGCGATGACTCCAAAATTATAATGCTGAAATCCGCTTATAAAAAGATATGAAGGGACAAAAAAGATAAAAATGAAACTGACCAGAAAGGCGGCGGACACAAGCCATCTCCGCCCGGAAATATGGAGGAACGAATGAATGAATTGGATATAGACGGGCAAGCCAAGGACAAAGAAAAAATGGAGTATCCTGTCTATAGTAAGGGCGAGGGTCTTATCCGAAATGGTTGAAACCAGTACCATGTCGGCATTAACCAATGCACCTGTAAGACAGATACCGGCAAATAATGTATTTGTGGGATTCTTCCCGCCCCTCAGAATGGAAATCAAGGTGAGAGATATCAGAACAAGAAAGCCGAGAATCGGGGGAATCGCATAGGCGCCTGACGTTTGCAGGTAGTCCGTAAGCATTTGCCTGCTCCCTGTATTTACAATTTTCCCGCCTACTTCGCCTCAGTCAAATAGCCCATCATTCTATAGATCAATTTCGCAGTAAGGAAATCGGGGGCAACCATGCCGGGAATAGGTGAAAGCTCAACGACATCAAAGCCCCGTACCCGGCAACGTTTTGATACCTCTCTTACGAGACATAAGATGTCTTTCCAGTAAATGCCCCCCGGCTCAGGAGTGCCGGTTGAAGGCATGACAGAAGGATCGAGAACATCTATATCAATAGTGATGTAGATGTCACCGCTTAGGTTTTCACAGATTTTTTCCCACGAGTTGCGTTCTTCAAGTATAAAATCCGCAGAAAAAGTCTTTATTTTGCCTTCCTTCATGAAGGCGGCTTCTTCTGAGCTCATGCTTCTGATACCAGCCTGGACGAGGGGACAGATTTCAGATATACGGCGGCCGACAGATGCATGGCTGTAAGGACTGCATTGATAATAATTCCTGAGATCCGCGTGTGCATCAAGTTGAAGGACGGATATACCGGGGTACTTTTCGTTGAACGCCTGAACGGCGCCAAATGAAATGCTATGCTCCCCGCCCAGCAAGACCGGAATCTTATTTGAAGAGAGAATATCAGCGATCGCATGCCTTACGGCATGAACCATCTCACCTGGGCCACGCGCATCGGACTCGAGGGGAGGCAGGGTATATATGCCGGCCAGATAAGTCTCTTTGCAAAGCTCCTCATCGTAAAGTTCCATCTGGCTGGAAGCCTCCAGGATGGCATGAGGCCCTCTCCTTGACCCGGACTGATACGTTGACGTCAGGTCATAAGGAATGGGTAAAACTATGAATGTTGACTCTTCGAAAGATGGAAATGCAGGATCAACTCCGCCGAAATTCATCATAACTCCTTTGAAAAATAGGTTTTATGCTTAGCATACATGGCGCAGCATGTCCAGTTTTCCTCACCTGCCTCCGGAAACGCATCACGCGGATTTGTCCCCTTTAGATGAAAAGACCGGCTTGTAATACGATAATGTGAAGCGGCCATCCTCATAGCAGAGATAAGAATAGTGTTTGATCCAGTCACCAAGGGTCACAAACGTTTTTCTCCGTCCTCCGATCTCATATTCCCTCAAAAGCGGGATATGGCAGTGACCAAGGATTACGGCATCAATGCCTTCATGAAACTTATTTAGGGCGAATGCCTCCATCTTCTTTGCAATAATAGTTTCAGACTCAATTGTAAGTTCCTTACTCACAGCGGAGCTTGCGCGGGCAATTTTCCACAGGACAGATGGAGGGATGCTCCTCTGCATCCTGTAAAATACACCGCTCCTCAGGAGTTTCCTCAGAAGAATATACTTCTTGTTTGTCCTGTCTATGGTGTCCCCGTGAGATATGAGTACGCTCCTGCCATCCAAATCGATATTAGCCCATTCGGTAAAAACTGTTATGCCGTGCGTTTTCGTAAAATAATCGCCGAGGTAAAAATCGTGGTTCCCCTCGAACAGGTGAATGCGCATTCCCCTCTTCTTAAGGTCAGCAAGCTTTTCAATGACAGTCTTAAACCCCGGATAGATGTGGCTATCCCGGCAGAACCAGAAATCGAATAGATCACCCACGATAAAGAGATCGTCAATATGATCTCCGGGGAAATCCAAGAACTTCATGATGTGATGATAGCTGTCATCAACCTGATTCTTTAAATGGGTGTCTGACAGGAATACCGCTTTCGTCATCCCCCTACCCTCTTCTCACGTCAATAAGAAATGACCATACTTTTGCCGTTTCAATTAACACAAATATGGAGGTATCAAAAGCCTAATTTTTATGCGGCTGTATTTCAAACTTAAAATAAGATTGTGAGTCGTTTAAAAAAGTTGTAGATGGAGAGCAAGAGATCATATTTGAATGACTGGAGGTGTACGATGGAATTTAGGGAAATCCTGTTTAACGTTGATCAAGGCATAGCAACAGCTACACTTAACCGTCCTGATATTAGGAATGCTATTACCCACCCGGAAATTATTGCGGAGATTAAGACTGTATGCAAGCAGGTTAACGAGAATATGGATATCAAGGTGCTCATTGTCACTGCCGTGGATCCTGCTTACTCGTCCGGCGGGAATGTCAAAGACATGAAGGATAGAAAAGGCATGTTTCAGGGCAGCCCCGCCGAGATTATGGAAAAATACCGGAGCAATCTCCAGGATGTCCTGCTTGCGGTCTATAATGTAGAGATCCCTACCATTGCCGCAGTCAATGGCTCCGCCATCGGTGCAGGATGCGGCCTTGCCCTAATGTGCGATATAAGAGTCGCCTCCCGGAAGGCGACGTTTGGTGAGACCTTTCTCAACGTGGGACTTGTGACTGGTGATGGAAGCGCCTTCACCCTGCCCCGGACGATAGGCATGTCCAAAGCTTGCGAACTCATTTTCACAGGCGCCACCATCGATGCCGATACTGCACTCGGCCTCGGGCTCGTAAGTTATGTCGTGGAGCATGAACAGCTGTTAGTGAAAGCCAACGAGATCGCCGCAAGCATCGCATCCAAACCTCCCCAGGCGCTGAGAATGACAAAGCGGCTCATACGCACAGGCCAGCACTCAACGCTTACCCATATAATGGAGGAAGCGGCAGCATTTCAGTCTCTGTGCCACTACACAGAGGACCACATGGAGGCCCTGTCGGCGATGTTTGAAAAGCGTCAACCAAAATTTGCAGGCAAATGATATTAATGAGGTTTACTGTTGACGGGAACACTTGTAAATACGGGAGCCATCATTGCAGGAAGCGTGATCGGGATTTCTGCTGGCCGGTTTCTTTCGGAAAGAATCAAGACGATTGTCGTGCAGGCCCTGGGTCTTTCCGTCGTATTCATAGGTTTCAAAATGGCGCTTTCCGGCAAAGAGCCGATCGTCATTATCGGATGCGTTTTGTTAGGCGCAGTTACCGGGGAGTTGATAAGAATCGAGCAGGGTGTTGAGTACCTGGGGAGATGGCTTAAGGCGCGCACCCGCTCCGACTCTTCAACATTTGTGCAGGGCTTTGTTTCGGCCTCAATTCTCTATCTTACCGGCGCCATGATGATCGTAGGCTCGATCCAGGACGGCTCTTTCGGAGACGCCAGCACACTCTATATCAAGTCTTTGCTTGACGGGGTTGCCTCAATTGCCCTTGCGTCCACCCTCGGTATCGGTGTCGCTTTTTCTGCACTACCCGTTCTTATCGTCCAGGGCTCCATCACCCTCTTGTCTTCAAAGCTCTTATTTATGCAAAACCCCACCGTCATCGAAGCAGTCACTGCTTCCGGCGGTATCCTCATCATAGGCATCGGAACCAACATACTCGAACTTACCAAAATCAGGATAGGAAATTTTATCCCCGCCCTTTTTTATGCTATTCTCTGGGCGGTATTTGCATAAGGGGAATAGTCCATGGGAAAGATTCATCCCGCAGTTTTATTACGTTTCTGAACAGGTTAAAACGGATTAGTTCGTGACCAAATAGAAAGCAATATTTCACCTACAAAGCAGTGGTTTTCGATTTCGGATTGAGGTGAAGATTACCATTTGTAAGTTGGACTTTAAGAATCCCGTGTTCATGCAGATCGGTCAAGTTCTTTCCTCACGGCCAGTCCCAGTTTCTCTTTGATATAGGGCGGCTCGACGGCGTTCTGGCCCTTGACTCGGCGGGTGACTTGCATCCCGTCCATTTTGGGTATGTTCCAATGGTTATTCCTCCTCTACAATTCGTCCTTCGGCAAAACAAACTCGGTTGCGCCCCCCTCTTTTGGCCTGATACAAGGCAGAATCTGTCGCCGCGAGCAGTTCATCCATTTTCTCTTTTCCTCTCCATATTGTCGCCCCGATGCTGACGGTGATGGACACGTTCCCGGCCTTGGTGGGTATCGGGTTGTCCGCGACCGCGGCTCGGAGACGCTCATACAGCGTGTTTACATCATTTTCTCTGATGCCCGGCGCTATCACCACAAACTCCTCCCCGCCAAAGCGGCCCAGAAAGTCGTACTGACGCAAATTGCTCTCCAGGAGGCGGGCAAACCCGCAAAGCACTTCATCCCCCACCAGGTGGCCGTACGTATCGTTGATCTTCTTGAAATGATCGATGTCGAAAATGCCTATGGCCAAGCCGTTGTGCTGCCGCTGCTCTGGAAGTAGAATTACCGGAATTATTTCGCTTTAAGCATGAGATTTTAAATCGTAAAGAAATTGAGAATCGTATAAAAAATACTCTTCCGGCTATACCAGACGAAGAGCTCAGCAAAATACTATTGCTTCTTAATGTTCTTTATCCTACCCGATAAGAGAAATAACCGAAGAAGCAAATAACCTATTTGGCGTTACGCACGGGGAGGGCTCGATAGTAGTTATTCTCTGACTGGTTAAGCCATCCCCCAAAACCATCTTTGAAATTGAATTTGGCAGCCATACTACCACGTGTTTGCCACGCCCACGGGCAACAACAACTTATATGGATTAAATTAGTCAATTTTACCCAATCATATTGCGAGCCACAATCTTGGGCATAACCCTTGTAGGATGCGTCATACAACTTGGCCAGCTCATCCTGTGTAGGCATTCGCCAATTGTTGTAGCCGCCACCACGATAGGTTTCGCAATAGCGATTGGCATCCTGCCAGGTAATAGAAGCCCCGTTATCCTTCACCGCCCACATCAGGTTCGTCCGTTTATCCAAAACTGTCCCATCGCTATAAGCAATAAAAGGCCCGTCCTTACCAGTTTCGACTACTGTGGAAGTAACTGTTGGAGCGACCGCTTCAGTTTGCACTAACCCTACTGCCTTACCGGCCTCCCCGGGGACAAAGAAGAAGTCACCCTCCAGCGCTGATTGTTCCCATGGTATCTGTCCCGTCTCATTACTCAGCTTGTGACGAACCTCCTTGAAAACATCTTCAACAGTCAGGCCTGGTTTATTCATGTATCGTAACAATGCTGCCGTATAAGGACTGTTACGCTCCTTGCCGTCAATGGCAACATAACCGGGGCCAGTTGAATAGGATATGATTGTCCCTGGTGGTACCTTGGAAATAACTGCAAGACCTTTCGTCGCAGAGCGAAAACCTTGCAAATAAGGATTTTCACGGCAGGCATCGAGGATAACGATGTTGACCCGGCTTTTAGCATTATTCATCGTGGCAAGCACTCTCCACACAGCAATAGCTTCATGCTCCACATCTGTCTCCTCGCTGATTTTGGCTCCTACAGGAATTAAATAGTTGACTTGATTTACCTGTACGCCATGACCTGCATAGTAGAACAGGACAACGTCTACACCTTCAAGACGCTTACCGAAATCTTCGACTGCTTCGCCCATGTCTATCTTGGTGGCGTTTGTCCTGAGGATTACTGTGAACCCCAGATTCTTCAATGACACCGCCATGTCCGTGGCATCATTTACTGGGTTGCGTAATGGTGAGGCTTCGTAGCTGCTGTTCCCTATGACCAGGGCTATTCGTTGCTCCGTGGCTGCATGGAGAAAAGTAGTTAAAGATAGGAGAATGAAAATAAGGAAGATACATAGAGTGCGGATATGCCTCATAACGTCCCCCCTTCTTTTTGCATGATGTCAGTATTTTCTATAGGATATTTTCCTGCTCGTCAATTGAAAAAATAATCCTTCGATTTGAGGAAATCGAAATATGTCATCATGTTGATTACGCAGTGAAAGAAAGTATGTGAGTCAACATTGCCTGATGCTTGACTACAGGAAGAAAGGAACGGTGTAGGCGTCAGCGGCGGAAGAGAGTTAATCATTTCTGCTCAGGCAACTCTCTCCCCAGCGCATGGGCACTATGACTGCAAGCATGCAAAGAAGGAGAACCAGAGCAAACGAAACAACAAGCCATATCCACTGAAGAGTGGATAGGCTCCCTCCGCGAAAGGCTGCCATAAAGACCGTATAGACGGGCCCTGCTTCCAGAACAATAACAGTAGCAATGAAACCAGCACAGAGAATCATGTATAGGAGACCGCCGAAGCTTGTTACAGACTGTGCCGGATTTTCAGATTGAAAGTCAGGATAGGCCGCGCCAAAACCGACCCCCATAGATACAATCCCCGGAACCATAAAGAAGACTGTCGTGACCGATAGAACCATCATGAACGGCGTTACATGAAGGAGTATATTGGAAACGACGATGAGGATTTCAGTAAGTATGAGAAGGGGCACATAGTACACGCAAAATTTTATCCAGAGAAGCGTTCGCATCTTGACAGGTGATGATCGTACAATCCAGAAGGCCTCCCCCTCCATACTCACGGCAGGATAAACAAATCGCGCCGCCACTGCAGTGAGAACAAATGTTGCAAGTCCCATGTTTAAGAAAGAAAAGATATTCTGAAGGTACACCGTCTTTATGGGAGACTTGTCGAGGGGCAGAACGGAAAAGTTGTACAGATAGATAACGATCAAGGCAACGATAAGAAATATTTGCGGCCACTGGGTCTGATCCCTGAAAAAAGTCTTGATATCCTTTCCGGCAAAGGCTCTCACAGGGCCTGATAGATGCTTCAATATATATGTCCAGTCCCGTCTCCGTCCACTGCGAAATGGAAACAGGCGCCCGGCTGTCGTCTGTGCCTTCGAGTAACCGATGAAATACGTTGCCCCTGAAATCCAAGTTATTACAAAGATCGTGGCAACGGCAAAACTCCAGGTAAGGATGAGATCGAAGACTGCACTGCCGACCTGTCCTTGAAGGGCGGCCTGTATGCTGTCGAAAATCCACGTTGTCGGAAGAAAAGGTGAACCCGGCGCCTCAAGAGATTTGAAGTAGAGAATAAGAGAGGCAAAGGTGTCAGGATTGACAAGCCTCTCGGGTCTCATCAGGCGAAATCCTATAAGCAGAATCAAAAACAGTGCAAAGCCGAGGAAAATGAAAAATGACCTGAGGCGGCCTGCCGGCAGTATCAAAGCAACCAGAACTACGGCAACGGCGCTGATGCCTGAGGCAATAAGACATAGCGGTATAATTGTCAGCCCCACCGTCGCATAAAAGAATAATCCTGCCTTATATACGATGCCGTAAGACAGAAACACCGGCAGCATGTACACGATGACCATCCATGAACTGTCGACAGTACTCTCAAACCAGCGTGCAAGAAATATCTTCGCCGTGGACACAGGCATGGAGTGGACGAGAATCAGGTCTTTGCTGAGATACAGCTTCGTGAGAGAAGTTATTATACTGCTGAATATAAGCAGTGAAAATAACGTCACAAGCACCATGGACATGAGCTTACGGGCAAGGATGTCCCCAAAACCTTCAACACCTTGAAAATAGACGAGGACACGATAAAAGATGGCAAAGATTCCCGCCCAGAATAGCAGGCCCACCGTACAGAAAAGGAGCCCCTTTAATTTGCGGTTCTCTGCATCTTTCGAGTAGCTTCCATTCTTAAAAGACCAAAGGCGCGGCCTCAAAAGGGCAAGTATCTCTCTCATTAAATCTGCTGCCCCTCTGTCAGAATTAAAAACACTTCTTCCAGGTCCGCCTCTTCTACTCCGGCATCCCTCTTCAGATCCCCAGTGGTACCGGTCGCGATAAGGGTGCCTCTATGAATGACGCCAATGCGGTCACAAATGTCTTCCGCCACCGCCAAGGTATGGGTCGACATGAAGATTGTCATCCCTCCACGAGACAGTTCCCGGAACATATTCTTAACCATTTTTATCGCCGCAGGATCGAGACCTACCATCGGTTCATCGACAATAATCACGGTAGGATCATGAAGGAGGGCTGAAGAAATAATGAGGCGCTGTTTCATTCCGTGGGAATAAGATTCAATGAGTTCATCCGCCCAGTTAAAAATGGCAAATTTTTTCAATAGCGCCTGCGCCTTCTGCAAGAATACCCGTTCATCGACGCCATATAGGTCTGCCGAGAACCTCATGAATTCCATGCCTGTCAGCTTTTCGTAGATAAAGGGCCTGTCAGGTATGAAACCGATCCTCCGCTTGACGCTCTCCGGATCATCGGCCATGTTTATCCCGTCGATAACAACCATACCCTCGGTTGGTGCGAGGACGCCGCCCATAATACGTATCGTCGTTGTTTTGCCGGCGCCATTAGGACCTATAAAGCCATATATTTCGCCTTTCGATACGGAAAGGTTGAGATTGTTTACAGCCAGAGTATTCCCATAGCGTTTGGTAAGATTCTTTAATTCTATCATTTTAACATATCATTGACTTAAGGAATTCGTGTTGAAAAACCCCCCTGCCCCCCTTTTCTAAAGGGGGTAGGCATGAAGGATTATTAATTCTATCATCGTGACGTATCCAGGACCTTCAGCCGCACCTTCCCAATAACACCGATCAGATCGATCTGCTGATCCGCCTCCCCTCGAGCGAATCGAATGTGTGTAACATCCGCCGGCATCTGGTCCATGACGGCATCCGCAGTAACCCATGTTCCGATAAAAAGTACATTCCACGCATGATAATAAAATCTTCCCCTCTGATAGACGAGTCCTACTTCCACCTGTGCCGGAATGCCCGCAGCCCGGGCCAGTGCAGCAAGCAGGACTGCGTGTTCATTGCAATCACCAACGAGATTGTTCAGTGTCTCAAGGGCATTGGGAACGGAGAGTACAGGCCTTTTCTCCACGTTCTTATAAACCCACGCTACAAGCTTTGAAGCCTTCGCAGAGACGGGATCATCAGGAGAGATAATTTCCTGCGCCTTGCTTACGATCTTCTGATGGTCAGATTGAATAAATGGACTGGGCTTTAGAAAGTCTTCCTTCCCCGCAATACTTGCGACCCGGGAGGGACGCGATGGAATCGTTTCTTTCTGAATCACCAGTGTATCCTTTCTTAACGTTTGTCTGCCTCCATTTAATTTGAGGTTATTCTTCTCTATATTGGTTATCTTGACCTTCAGCATCGCCAGCGCAGCTGTATCGTCAATGACCACATTTGAAGGGACAGAAGCAATCTGTGTCAGGTCAGCACTCGCGTTGAGACTAAACCCATCTAACGCCTGACTTTTTGTAACCTGCTCCAGGGTAATCCCCAGAATACCCTGTTCTTTTAAGATATCACCGGCCTCTCCGATCCATGCGAGCTGGCTCGCTCCCATAAAATCAACAGATATTTTCCTGGCTTTTCTGCTTTGACCCATAATCGTGATGACATCATCGCCCAGCATTGTCAGCTTTACAGGTCTCTGACCCATCGTTGCCGGATCAAAGACATTAACACTTCTGGTCTCCCCCTCTTTCATTTCCGCAATGTTGGCGGACTCAAGAATGCCGTTAGCCAGATGTGGCGCGTCTTTGAGATTAATCACCGTCTTCTTCTCGGAGCCTGGCGTTTCCGTATAGAGTGTAATCTGTTTGCCGTCTACAACCCCATGTGCCTGGAAACGAAAGAGGCTTGAACGGAGGTCAAAATCAAAAGAAGACATGGTCATATCGGGATTCAGATTTCCGTCCGTCTTAATCGTCATCCCCTGAACTACGCCCATCGTATTGATCTGCAAGAAAACAGATTCCGAAAGATGATGCCCTTTCTCGGTCTTTGAAAAATGTCTATGGCTATACCCTATTTTTTGCCCGTTCTGAGAAATATTCATCCATGATTCTTTTTCCTGCAGCTCTTGGACCCCGGAAAGATAAGGCGCTTTGCCGTCTCTTGACGGAAATAATTGGTATCGCCCCAAGTTAAAGACCTCAAGACGAAAGGCAAGGAGCAAGAGAAACAGTATTACGAATCCAATACCGATAATCCAATGCCGTTTTACTCTGAAGACAGCCATATTCAATCCCGATCATTCCCGAAAATCTTGAAGCCCATTGACATTGGGAAGTTGACGGTCACGATCCAATTTTTTAGAGTATAATTAACTGGCCGTAAGATGTCAATTAAACTCACAAGGACGTCCGGGTTATCTCACAAAAATCGATCTTGTCATGGATTTTAATTTCTGATAGCCTCCGTTCCGTATATTATATTGTTCAATTTCTCACTTTTTGCGAGGTCATCAGCATCCAATGAAAGAAAGTCAATCAATGAAGCGGGCAAAAGAGGTCCTGAGGATAGAGGCAGAGAGTATTTTGGGTCTTATCGATAAAGTAAACACCAGCTTTGATAAAGCAGTTAGAATTATTTACAGATCCAAAGGCAGGGTTATCGTAACCGGTATAGGCAAATCAGGATTGATCGGCAAGAAAATTGTCGCCACCCTTACGAGTACGGGCACGCCTGCCATCTTCCTCCACCCCGTAGAAGGCATGCATGGAGATTTAGGCATTGTCACAAAGGATGACGTCATGCTGGCCATTTCAAACAGTGGAGAAACCTATGAGCTCAATATGATCATAGGAAGTGTTAGAAAGATCGGTGCGCACCTCATTTCCTTCACCGGCAACCTCTCCTCAACGCTTGCAAAAGCCAGTCATGTCGTCATCGATGTCGGTGTGGAAAGAGAGGCCTGTCCTTTCGGACTGGCCCCGACTTCAAGCACTACGGCGTGTTTAGCCATGGGAGACGCTCTGGCGGCTGTCCTAATTGAGAGAAGAAAATTTAATGAGAAGGATTTTCATAGATTTCATCCTGCGGGAAATCTGGGACAGCGCCTGAGGGCCAAGGTAAGAGATGTAATGATAACGGGCGCACAGATACCTAAAGTTCGTGCAGGGACATCAGCCGTGAAGGCAATTGAAGAAATGGACAGGGGCAACAGGGGATTCGTTCTCATCACGGGCAGGGAAAATTCTTTGCAGGGAATTTTGACAGACGGTGATCTGCGACGTTTAGTACGGCGGGGTACGGATTTTAGAAACAAGACTATCGATGATGTAATGACTTTATCACCGAAGACGATCGAGGAAAATGCATCTCTTGCCCGCACCATAGAATATATGCAAAAGGAAGAGATAACTACCCTCGCTGTTGTAAACGGGAAAAACCGCCTCAAAGGATATATACATCTTCACGATATCCTGGGCAGAGGGGGAACTTTGAAGATCTCCGTAGCTTGACCGTGGGGAGCGCCAAGTAAGGCGCCCTGGGCAGACAAGTTCGGCCATACTGACAGAACTTTACAGACAGCCAGGATATAGAATTTAATCAAAATCTGAAGATGCTTAACTGACAGCGACCCGATCATACGGCAGATATTGCAAGAAGAATGAATCCGTATAGCCACTGAAGGAGCCGGAATGTGCGATTCTTTTAAAACTGGTCAAAATGTAGTTATGAATAAAGATTAACCCAATATGGTTAATCATTTGATATCATTGGTAGGCGGTACTGGATTTGAACCAGTGACTTCTACCGTGTGAAGAAAGTTGTCTATCTGTATACCCTATATAATCCAGTAGTTTGAGCGTATCGTTGTGCGCTATTTGATCCTTGGTTGCCCCTTTTTTCGCAGAAACGGCAACCAACAGCGGCAACCACTTTTCAGACATGATTTGCATATTTTTTTGAAATATAGTGTCCTACTGGCAGGTGGAAAACCTGCTGTACAATTACTCCCACCCACACTTCCCCGATTCTCTCTTCAATCTTATTCCGGTAAATCCGGATCCCCCAGGGGATCATAATATAAACCATACTTCTTCATCTTCGTTCGAATAGTTTTTCTGTCTTTTCCTAACTTTACAGCTGCTTTACTGATATTCCACTTATTCATTATTAAAGCATTTTCAATTGCTTTCCTTTCATTTTCCTCAAGAAGAGTTAAAGATTCTGATAATTCTAGTTTTGGGATATAGCTATATCCGCAAAATGGACATTCCAGATCGCTCTTTCTTATCCATGTTTTGCATTTTATACAGGGATGCGCTATGTTTCTAAACCATTCTCCGCAAAATCTACACTTAATCGCTGTATCTTGAACATCCTCAGCGCAAAATGGACACTTTATCATTATACCTTACTCCCCCCACACTCCCCCGATTCTCTCGTTAATCTTATCCTGGTAAATCCGGATCAGTTTCTTGGACGCAGAGATGAGTTGCTGTTTACGTTATTCCTTACAGGTTTTACGCGAATTTATTGTAAGTCATCCATCTTTAATTCAGAGTAATTAGAAAACAGTTCTAATTCTCCCGCAGCACTTTGAAAATGATATAGTAGATCTGCATCACCAATATGAGCAATTGCTTCTTTAGACGTATTGTCAAAGACGAGCACTAGATAATCATCAGGTTCGCCACCCCTGCGCTTAAAAAGCGGTCTCAAATTCCAGCAACTGTATTTTTTAACAGTTAAAGGTCCTATAAGAGAATTGTCCGCAACTTTCAAAACATAGTGGGAATTAAGATATTTTGTCATTACCGAAGGTATGGTTAAAACTCCTGAGGTTATCGCGCTTGCTGATAAATGAAAAACTATCCATATTTTTCCATCGGATGTCCATCCATAGTCAGCTAACATCTTCTTGAATTTTCTTTGTGGTTTAATAGATTCAATATCACTTAGAAGCACTTGTGAACCACGTAGACCATAAACACCAGGTGCATATTTACTGATTATCGGCGAATAACCTAAATACATATAAAACGTTGCTCTATTCATTCCTTTTTGAATACAAGCTTGTTCTAAGTCTTCTCTTAACATAACGGAGCCATGATTTTTTAGAATTGAAAAGAATATACTCTCAGTACTATTTTTCTCTAGTACTTCACTTGCGTTCAAAGCTGGACATGCACTAATCATATTGCCATTGATCTTACACCAACACAATTGCTTGCATAGTTCTAGGAGAACGCGACGCGGCGGGGAAAATCCTCCCATTCTATGGAATCTGGATATGCCAGCACGCAAATCAGATATATCAATTTGATCATTTACTGAAAGGATTTTTCTGATCTGGGTAATTAATGTATTTCTTGGCGTTGAGGTTAGCCAAAACCATCCACTTTCTTTATCAAGCCAAGAAAAATCTCCAAGGAGAGTTAAAATAAATGTTACAGACTTTGAATCAATCGATTGTCTACTTTCCTTATTTGTTTGAAATATTATGTCTTCAATTGTTGTTACCCCCCACCTAGATATAGATTTTTTTGTATGATGGATAATCAACTTTAAAGCTCGTGCAGTATTCTTTTGATAAACAATCTTATCATTTCCAATTGTAGTTATTTGAAAAGGTACTGTTTGCCCTGCCATGGATGCAACACGTTTTAAGCCCGCAATTCGTACAATCTGATTTGCGAAACCATGCCCAACAATTGAGGATTCAATTTCGCTCGCACGTGCGGGAAGGTTATCATTAATAAATTCTAAAATTTTATTTAGGATGCAAAGAGATGGCTTCCTCTTTTTCCATTTTTCTTCTACTTTACTACATATCTGCCGGACTCGTTCATGAGTCATGTTAAACTTGTCTGCTACTTCACGCAGTGTCAGCGGGACGTCACCATCCCATCCATAATATTTCATTACCATTTGTTTATCGCGAGCACTTTTAGCTGCACTTGCTAGGTATTTCATTTCGTCTTCTATAGTGACGATTCCCTCAAGATATTTCGGGTCGATTTTATTTATTAAAATTAATCGTTCAGCTTCTATGTCTTTCGAAAATATTTTTATATATTCACTGATTTCATTTGCAGACCATTCAGGAATGGTCATGCCAAAACTCAAATCTAACAGTGACAACTTATTGCTTATCTCTTTAATAGATTTGCGCCCCATGTTTTTTATTCTGAATAAATCCATGATATTCCTCTGGACTAACTGGCCAAGATAAACAATGTTTAAATCATTCATACAATTCAAAGATCGAACTGATAAATCGAGATCTTCAACTTTGATGAATAGTCTACAGAAAATTTTATGGTCAGTTCTAGGATTGGATATTTCTGACGAGATTAACTTTTTTTTATTTTGCCAAAACAATTTATATTCAGATGAAGAAAAGGGCACTGCCATTCCCAATTCCAGATTCATTGCTGATAATAAATCTTCAACTTCAAGAAGAGTTTTACGACCAAAATTTTTGATCATTAAAAGGTCTTCTCTATTTTTATTTACTAGTTCGCCAATGTAAAATATTTCAGCTAATCTTAAACAATTGGAAAGACGTACAGATAAATTGAGATTAGTTATTTTAGCAGACAATACTTCTAATAATTCAGAGTTCAACATCAAATTATTTTGTCGAGTATCATAGGTACGATTCAATATTGGAGTTTAACCTGTGGTTTATATAGAATATAGAAAAGCCGCTTTACGGGCAATACGATTAATCGTTTCACGGATGTCAATAATTGGATCAGAAATTTCAATATATGCATCTCGAGCAGCTAGCTCAGAAGAAAGTGCTATTGCATATTCAGAAAAAGCTATTTCATATGCCAATCGCTTAAAAGTGGGTTCCTCTATTGAACTAGAACCCTTTGCGGCAGATAATTGCGGGTGGTCTATGTTTATAAGTATTGTTCGTTCCTCTCTGACGTATTTTGCCCTTTGTTCTTCTTCCCCCATTGGCCTAAATTCAACATTAAACCCCCCACGAATTTTAGAACGCCCCTCTTTTTTACTGGCCGGTTTACCCAGCTTTTCTGCTTCAGGTGCATTGGTAGAAAGTACAGTGGGATTGAGATACTTCGGTTCCCCATCCTCGATATTTTTATCGCTATTACCATCTGAACCTAAACCACCCGTATCTTCTATGATTTCAGCTGGTAATATTTTTCCAAAAACAATTTCGTCTAATTCATTCTCGCTGGGTGTATTTGCCTGTTGTGGATCAAAACCCTTGCCGCTTCTGGCTTTTACCTTTGCAATTTTATCTCGATATTCAAAAAAATCATCATTAATGATTTTAGATATGATCTCAGCTTGTTTTGCCAATTTCTTTGCATCCTCACTTGCTTTTCTTAGTTTGTCTTGTTTTATGAGTTCTCGCCTCACTAAGTCGATCTTGTTGCCAATGAAAGAATAAATAGTATGAACAAGCTCATTGCTTTGATTTAGTCTCCCAGATCGACTGAGATCAAACGGTGGAATAGGCGAATTGTCGTCGTTCAGTTTAGGGACATCAATATCACCGTATATATATTGCGACATTTCGCGCCCTTCACATCCAGCTAAAGTTGTTTCATGCCAAACAGTATTTGAATAAATGGATACACCCCTCCATTCTTCCTCAACAGGTGAGGCAGCGATCTTAATAATTAGCTTTACGTCTCCGAGAATAGACGACTGCTCTTTATCTGGCATGAATTCCTTAATGTCGACGAATTGTGGCTCTGAAAACTCACATTCATGATTATTCACAAATACAGTTGCATTTCTCCATCTTGCAAGCTGTCTTTCAATATATTTTATTATACCAGCTTGATCTAATGATTTTAGATGGATTCCCTCGATTTCAACTATCGTACCATTATGTTGATTTACTGAGATATCGCGTTCAATTGTTTTAACAGGAATAGGATCTTCAGATCGAATTGTTTTAATATCACTGCGGCATAGTTCGACCTTGGATAACTTGTTGTCGCATACAGTCGTAATTCTTAAAATATCAGCAATACCAAATGCAGCACACTTTCCAGTGCCAAAGTAACCGCGTCCTGGTCGACCTCTCATGCGATCAATATTTTCACCATGCATCACGAAGAAATTTTGCAATCCGCGCCAATCCATTCCTCTTCCGTTATCTTCAATTGAAATTTTCTTTTTTTTACTATCAAGAATAACCCTAACAAACGGTTTAGTTCCTTCATCTATATATTGAAGGCTGTTTGAAACATATTCCCATACAACCCGTTTATCCGTATTGAATAAAGCAGCGTTTTGAAGTAAATCCCTGGCAACATGACTCCTTACCAATATTTTATCACTTAGATTGATTAAATTTGTCATTTTGCGGGCACCTTTTTGACAATTAGCTTGATGGCATCAGCTATTTCTGGGTCATTACTAAAAGTGTTTAATAACCTGACAATTCTTTTCTCTCGGGCTTTTCCTGTTACATAATCGTCTACTCTAAAAAAAGATTCTGCATCCTGAGGCGTTATGGCATCAATCCCATTAGATATTAGTTTCTCCATTGCTGCACTAGCCAACATTCGCGTTTTCTCGCGTTGCAACCAGGATCTCTCTTCCTTGCTAATTGGAGGTCTTGAAAGGTCTACTCCTTTCAGTTCTTGAATCTTTTCTTTAGCAAACTCGAGACCGTTTTCACTTAATATCCATCCTTTTTTTCCTGACCCTAATAAGTAACCACCATTTTTTATCTTCTTGGCGTCAGAAAGAAATGTTCTAATATTTTCTATGTTAATCTGATCCGGATACTTCCGCCAAGAAAATCGTCCGGGAGCTATTTTATTAGCTCTAATTGCTATGTCTTCGGTTTCAATGTTTTTGGATTCACCGCCAAGCAGATAAACCACTATGGTAACAATTTCTAGGTTGGAAAATAATGCATCAAACTTTTTGGTACCCTTATTCATAAATAAGATCCCGAAAAGATATTTTAAAATTAAGTCTTATATGAAATGCTCGAAATTAGAATCACCTCAAACGAAAAGTCTTCTTCCTTTCTTTTGAAATATCAAAAAGGATTTTTGTGTCTTTAACTTTTTTCTCGATTTCATTAAAAATTATTTTCACATCACCTTCATTATACTTATAATTTCTTTTGTCTGAACATTTTCCCAGTTTATCAAATACATCCAAGATTCTGTTGACCCTTTGTTCAGCTATTCTAACAAATCTTTCTCTTTTAATGTCTTGTGTTGACATTTTATCCTTTAGTTGTTGTCCCATGTAACACACCCCTCTTATGTTGTTATATAGCGGTATATATATCATTTATCATATATTATTGCAAGATATATATTCGTGTATTAATATCGCTATGTAATTAATAATGTATTCCATCACAGAGAGTCAGTACACAGCAGAGAATAAGATTCCCCTTCGTCATCTTTTTCATCAATCCATATGTTTGACCCTCTGGTTAATTTAATCCCCCATTCCCATTACATCCGTCAACAGTAACTCCAACCATATTCCGGCGACCATCGCCGATTTCCATTCATCATCATGGGATGTATCTCATCCTGGAGCTCGACATCATACTGTGTTTGATTTATCCATTTTTTCACATACGCCAGTATTGCATTGTGAGCACACCACCAGTAACCGTATCGAGAATTGTATTTCTCTGTGGCACCTTCCTTGATCTTTCCGGACTGCATAAACATCAGAGATACAGCTTCCTGGATCAGGTCTTCCTTGATTGACACAGCAACAGGATTTCCTCTAAAGTTTTTAAAGAAAACCTTCTTTGCTATCGAATAAGAAATTGCTGGATTGAAATGTTCACGATCGATCACAACTTGATTACGCTTATAATTCTTAATAAACGATCCTCTTTCCCTTGAGTTTCGAGCGGCGCTTTTTGAGATACCATAATGCTCGTGGATTTCCTTTACTGTCATATCCTGCGGGACAAATACTTTTTCACGTCTTATATCTTGTGTTGCGGATTCCATGCATGGTTTCCTCCGTTTTTTCTGAAGGGGTATAAACAACAAGGTTTTTGTTTGACGGGGAATGATGGTGTTATAGGGATGTGTGATGTGTTGTGGGGAATTACAGGATGGACCGCATTATGAAAAACATTGTCATCCTGGACTCAAGAATTAATATATATTGCCAGAAGTGGATTAGGGGGGTGAGAAGAATATTGAATAATGAGGGAAAATAAAGAGAATAATTTTTGAGGGATTCTTCCTGAACTCTTCATTTGAAGAATTTTGGAATATGTGCGATATTTATATTAGTAATTCATAATAACCTATAAACAAAGGAGAACTAAAATGACATCTCCCACCAAGGCCGTCTACATCAATTTTTTTGAAGAAATTATTCCTCAGAGGGTTTACCCTTTTATTAATTTCTGTACGCAGATTATTCAGCAACATCGTCCGGATATTCTTCAAATCAACATCGCTTCGCCTGGCGGTAATGTTGCCGTTGGCATGATCCTTCATAATTATCTGAGATCCCTTCCTTGTAAACTTGTCATGCATAATATTGGGTCTATTGACTCAATTGCCACGGTAATCTTTTTAGCAGGTGCAGAACGATATGCCAATCCTAATTCCTCTTTTCTGTTCCACGGCATTGTAACCAATTTCGCAGCCCCAACATCCTTGACTATGTTCCAATTTAAGGAACGCCTAAGCGGTTTGGAAGTTGACCAAAATAAAATATCAAATACCATTACAGAGCTCACAAAAATCTCTAAATCTGAACTTGATGAATTGTTCCTGCAAGGGGAAGTTAAATCCCCTGAATTTGCTCTTGAGAAAGGATTCATCCATGAAATAAAGGAAATGAAACTTCCAAAAGATGCACTCGTTTTTAGTTTCACTTAAAGTTTGTGCATAGCTTTATGGTGCTATCAAAACAACATAACAGACAAGGGTATGTATTTTGGTTCGGGGGAACATCTTTGTTATTGGCGAGAAATACGGTCGATAAATTAGTTTCAGCAAAACCGTCCCCAACTTATTAATAATGGTAGAGGTGGCGGGAATCGAACCCGATGTGCGACACTATAAGCTATTGATTATATTTACTATAAATAATGATTAGATGCCATAATATTCCGAAGAGTCAAAATTTGAACTGCAAAAAATTAAAAAAAGTTGTCTCTTTCTTCCTGTTATGCACCTATGCTGAAGACAAAGCTTGACAATGTTGCTATTATAATTTAGAAAGTTCTTGAATAATTGATACTAAGGATGATATCATATTGTCTAAGAAAAAACTTGCCTATTATAAAGACAATTTCAGAAATTTTGCCATTCTTATGCCTTGGAATTATTTTGTTGCTGTTTTAACGAAATGTTACAGATTTGATATGGTACCGAAGAAAGGGGCTAGCAGGATTTTCGTTAGACAGAATGAACGGTTTAATGCACATGAGCCTCATGGAAGAGAATATTATGTTTCGGCGGAGGATAGGAAAAAGGCGATTAAAGCTTTGATAAGGCTTGGAGAGTATGATGAATAGGAGAGCAAAGTGAAAGACATAAAATATTACATGGAACTAAATTATCCAATTACTATTGATAAATTTAAAGAATATGATGGAAAGATTAAATACGTCACTGAAATAAGTGATTTACCGGGATGTAGTGCGCACGGTGACACGTTAGAGGAAGCTTTGAGAAATCTTGAGGACGGAAAGCTTGGTTGGTTTGAAGTTAGTTTAGAGAGAGGTTTAGAAATACCAGAGCCGATTACAGAAGAACAATTTAGTGGAAAATTTCTTTTAAGAATTTCATCAAAGTTACACAGACAGCTGGTCTTGCGGGCTGATAAGGAAGGGCAGAGTCTAAACCAATTTATAAGAAGTGCATTGGAAAAGCATGTGGAGCAGGATTTAATAGCTGCAAGAATCGAAAAATATATTGATGCGAAGTTTAATGAATTAAAAATTTTCATAAGTACATCCCCGCCTATTGTAGCTACTGAAGGATCATCAAGTGTTCATAGAGTAGCTGCGACTGGCAAGGAGCAGAGAGATAGCAGGTTTCCTTATGAGCGCGCTACTGTTCAAATGCAATAAATTAGTCTGGAGATGATATATGAAAATAGGAAAGCGTATTGTAAAAGGATATATAGATTTTGAGGCGATAAGTGAACCATGGAATGTATATGCCCTTAAAGATGGCAGTGTACTGAGATTTAGATTGATCCTAATAAAAGTTATTCCTTTATCGCAGCAAGGAACGAAAGGTTATGCAGTAAATGCAGGTCATGTTGCTGGTGTACTGGTGCCAAAGAAGTTGAAGGGGATCCCGTCAACTCCTGACACTGACAGAAGCGGCTTCAAAATTGATAAAAAAGATATCCCTTTTAAAGTAATACAGGAAGAATGGAATGAATATAAGCTTGAAGATGGAGCTATTCTAAAAATTAAACCGGCAATTAACAGTTTTAGTAAATCGAAGAGCTACGATAGTTATGGCGATCCAATTTATTTAGTTAATCACCAAGTTCTTGTAAAAGTATAATAGTAAAAGTTACGATGGTGCAATTGTCTTCTGAAGTTTGAGGACGGTATATGTTCACAAAAGCACCTTCTTGACGCTGTCCTTCCACCTGATCTTCGGATTATCCTTGTATCTCGCATAGAGATTCAAAATATATTCGTCCGACAATGATTCCATCAACCATCGAGCTCGTTCCATTGTCCACTGCATTCAACTGGATTAAAAAAACGTATATCTCCCAATTGCCATTTTTAATCAATCCTTGTATTGGCATTGATAAGATGCCAACAGAAGAATCAGTAAAGGATATCCCCAGCGAAGAAGAAACGTTAAGAATAATTGCCGCTGCTCATCCAGGAGATGAGAGGGACATCCTGATGTGTTGTCTTCATCTACTAGGGAGAATTGATGAAATCCTTAGACTCCGTTGGAAGGAAGACGTAAATTTTGAGCAGCGCATCGTAACCCTGTGGACTAGAAAGCGCAGGGACGGGTCTTACGAGTCGAATCCTATGCCTATGAACGACGATTTGTATGGCGCGTTATGGTCACGATGGAAGAAACGCTCGCAGGAAAAATGGGTTTTCTTTAATAAAAATGCTGGGGATCGAAATAAAAAAACTGGGGACCGATATTACCACCGTCCCCGCATGATGGATTCAATCTGCAAACGGGCAGGTATCAAACCTATTGGAGTGAGCCAGATAAAACTAACAAAGAATGAAATCAAAGCATTTGAAAAAAAGCATAAACGACAGATCAGGGAAAACGAGAAGATAAAAATCAAACCACGATACTACGGATTTCACTCTTTGCGGCATTTCATGGCAACATATTTGACTGACAAAAAGAAAATTTCCCTCAAAACAACATCGGGGTTGTTAAGGCACAAAAACCTGAGAACTACTGAAATTTATCTCCACCATTTAGACCCATCGCATCGGGCAGCTATGTCAACGATCAATGGGGAATTTGGTCTGAAAAACGTAAAAGAGCAACCAGAAGGAGCAACCAAAGAAGAAAAGGGGTAACGGCATGACCCGCAACCCCTTAATTTCATTGGTAGGCGGTACTGGATTTGAACCAGTGACTTCTACCGTGTGAAGGTAGCACTCTCCCCCTGAGTTAACCGCCCATTAAGTGCCTCCTATATCCTAAAGAACGGTCATTTTCAAGAGAAAAAGCCACAAGAAAATGTATGCTTTATTCTGTTACGGATCGTGCAGGTCCTGTCATCCGAGCGTTTCAGATTTTATTTCTCTCGCCATTCATTTTTGGTTATAATAACGGCAGGACTGGCGCATAACATTTAACAAGTGACCAGTGCTGATTTATGGCAATGAAGAAAAAAATGATTCGCTATATTTTATTATTCATAATTCTTCTTGTGGCATTTCTTGCCTACTCCCTGTTGAAAGTAAGGTCTACCCCCTCTGTCTCAGTCAAGAGGCGGGATACAACGCTTATCGGCGATACTCGCAAGTTGCACAAGCATGTAAAACATTTAAGCGTCGATATCGGTTCAAGAAGCGTATATGAATATGACAAAATAGAAGCGACAAGAGAGTATATTGTCTCCTGCCTCGAAGCCTTCGGCTATGACCCCAGCCTTCAAACGTACACCTACAGTGGAAGAAAATACAGCAACGTCATCGCTTCAATAAGGGGAGCAAAACTTCCCGATGAATCCGTAATTATCGGCGCTCATTATGATACCGTGTATGGAACACCCGGCGCTGATGACAACGCCAGCGCCGTTGCCACCCTTCTCGAAATTGCCCGGGCTTTGAAAGGCTTCACTCCTGACAGGACGCTAAATTTGATTTTCTTCGTAATTGAAGAACCTCCTGTATTCAGATCCGAACACATGGGAAGTTATGTCTACGCAAAGGAGGCTAAAGCGAGGAATGAAAACATAAAGTCTATGATTTCCCTTGAAATGCTGGGATATTATAGCAATGAAAAGGACGGCCAGACGTTCCCTTTTCCCATGATGAGCCTTATTTATCCATCTACACCCAATTTTATTGCCGTTGTTGGCAATCTAAGTTCGAGAAACCTCGTAAGGAAGGTTAAAAATTCCCTGAGGGCAAGTTCCCGCATCCCTGTCGAAACCCTGACTGCGTTCAGTTTTGTTCCCGGTGTAGACTTTTCCGACCACCGATCCTTCTGGACAATGGGGTATCCTGCTGTCATGATAACGGATACCGCTTTTTACAGAAATCCGAATTACCATACAGAAACGGATACCATTGACACGCTGGACTTTGATAATATGTCTGATCTGTTAAGAGGCCTGATACAAGCGGCCAAAGACCTCACAGATTCTTCACTGCCGTAATGAAAAAAATCCCCCCATCCCCTTTACAAAGGGGCCCCGGGGGGATTTTGTTTGAGTTCATGCCTTTCAACCAGACAGGCGTTGGTTCAAATCAGGACTGGAATAAATCAGTAGTCATAATCTCCCATGTCGGGCGGCATTCCTCCCGGCATAGGCAGCGCCGTCTTCTTTTTGGGTTTCTCAGCAACCATGGCTTCCGTGGTCAGGAGCAGCGAAGCTACGGAAGCGGCGTTCTGAAGGGCGAAACGGGATACCTTCGTGGGATCAATAATTCCTGCCTTTGTCATATTCGCATATTTGCCGGTATCGGCATCGAATCCGAAATCATCCTTGCCCGCCTTAACCTTCTCCACAACAACGGAACCTTCATACCCCGCATTTATGGCAATCTGCCTCGTTGGTTCTTCGATAGCCCGTTTAACGATATTCACCCCATACTTTTCATCGTCAGCGACCTTGGCCTTCGCCAGGGCAGGCAAACTCCGCAGATATGCGACTCCACCGCCCGGTACGATGCCTTCCTCAACAGCGGCACGTGTTGCATTCAATGCATCCTCGACGCGCGCCTTTTTTTCTTTCATCTCAAATTCCGTTGCCGCACCGACCTTGATGACCGCAACACCGCCGACTAATTTCGCCAGACGTTCCTGCAATTTTTCCTTGTCGTAAGTCGACGTGGTTTCCTCAATCTGAACCCGAATCTGCTTTACCCTTCCCTCGATGTCGGATTTCTTCCCGCCTCCGTCGATGATGGTCGTGTTATCCTTGTTTATGTTCAGGCGTTTGCATGTTCCCATATCTTTTAAAGTAATATTTTCCAATTTGACGCCGAGGTCTTCTGAAATGACCTTCCCCCCTGTCAAAATGGCTATGTCATCCAGCATGGCTTTTCTTCTGTCGCCAAAACCGGGGGACTTCACCGCCACACATTTCAGGGTGCCGCGGATCTTGTTGACGACGAGCGTTGCCAGGGCCTCACCTTCTACATCCTCCGCAATAATTACGAGAGGCTTGCCCATCTTTGCAATCTGCTCCAATATGGGCAGCATATCCTTCATGTTGCTTATTTTTTTCTCGACAAGCAGAATATTTGGACCTTCCAGGTTAACTTCCATTTTTTCCGGGTCCGTTACAAAATAGGGAGAGATGTAACCCCGATCAAACTGCATCCCTTCAACAACTTCCAGGGTCGTCTCGATTGACTTCGCTTCCTCTACCGTAATGACGCCTTCCTTGCCTACCTTTTCCATCGACTCGGAAATGATCTCGCCGATGGTCGCGTCGTTATTGGCGGAGATTGTGCCAACCTGGGTAATCTCTTTCTTATCCTTTATCGGCTTGGACATCTTCTTCAATTCGTTGACAACAATCTGTACCCCTTTTTCGATGCCCTTCTTGAGGGCCATGGGATTCATCCCGGCAGCTACGAGCTTGGATCCTTCACGGTATATAGCTTCCGCCAGAATGGTAGCTGTCGTGGTGCCGTCTCCCGCCACATCTGAGGTCTTGGAGGCCACCTCCTTCACCATCTGCGCACCCATATTCTCAAATTTATCCTCCAGTTCGATCTCCTTTGCCACAGTTACTCCGTCTTTGGTAATTGTCGGGGCGCCCCAGGATTTTGCGAGGACAACATTGCGTCCCTTCGGCCCAAGCGTCACTTTTACAGCGCCGGCCAGGATTGCCACACCTTTCATAATCTTTTCGCGGGCAACCGCGTCATATTTGATTTCTTTCGCCGCCATACTTATACCCTCCTTTCATCAACCAATAATGCAAAATATGTCATCTTCTTTCATAATGACCTGCTCAACGCCGTCTATCTTGATCTCCGTTCCGGCATACTTCCCGAATAAAATCCGGTTTCCTTGCTTTACTTCCATGGCGATGCGGTTGCCGTCGCGATCCCGTCTTCCGGGGCCCGCAGCGATCACCTTTCCTTCCTGGGGTTTTTCTTTAGCCGTATCGGGGATGATAATGCCCCCGGACGTCTTCTCCTCCGCTTTGATGTGGGAAACCAGCACATAATCATTCAATGGTTTGAATTTCATGATTTCTTAACCTCCTCGCTGATAATGATAAGTGTCCTAATTAATAGTCACTAAATTGAAATTGTCAAGGCATCGACAAGATTATATTATTATTTTTCAGATTTTCCCTCCTTCGGAAAAATAAGCAGCCGATCACCCGGTTTCACCTGTTTCTTAGACCCCAGATGGTTCCAGATGAGCAAGGCGGGGAGCGGCACGTCAAAATCGGATGCTATCGAAGAAAGATTCTCCCCCTTCTTGACGACATAGACATGTTCTTTGCGCTCTACCTGCCATTTTTTCACGAGGCCTTCATACCTTGCCTGAAATCCAGGAGCGGCGGCCTTCGGAACCACGATGTCATATTTCCCTTTAGCTAAATAATGCCCCTTGATTTCAGGATTCAGATCCTTAATCACCTTGAAGTATGTTCCGGCAGCCTGAGCAACCAGATAAATTGGTGTTTCCTGATCACATACAAGTTCAATGCGGTCAAACTGCAGGGGCGGATAAATATCTTCCTTTGATAACTTGAATCCATATCTTTCGGGATTGGACAGTATCTCCTTTGCAGAGATCGCCCGGAGAATATATTGCTGCGTCTCCATGGGGAGATACAGATAATAATAATTGTTCGTATTCTGAAGGAGCATTTCCGTTTTCAGACCCTCTTCACCCATATTATAGGCAGCAGCGGCAAGCGTCCACGACCCGAATTTTTCGTAAAGTTTTTTCAGATAATTGATGGCGGCCCTGGTGGAAGAAAAAATATTTCTCCGTTCATCGACGTCTGAGTCAATCTTGAGACCATACTTTTTCCCCGTCGCCTCCATAAACTGCCAGCTGCCCTTCGCTCCCTTCGATGAAATCAGATGGGACGTAAGCGAACTTTCTATGATAGCCACATATTTAAGGTCTATGGGCATATTATTCTGCTTCAGCATTTCTTCGATATAGGGCATGTAACGTCCGGATCGTTTCATCCAGAGGATAACCTGGGGACGATTCCAGAGAGTAACCAGAAATTCTTTTTCCAATCGCTCCCGGACTTCCGGATTATCAAGCGGAACAGGCTCTCCGCAAAAATCAAGCGGCCCCGTTGTATTGATCAACGTGATCATCGAAGAGGAAGAAGGCGACTCAAGAATAGAAGGAAGATCGCCCCGGGCAGGTGTACCCGCGAGCAGCGTCATACAAAAAGCAAATAGAAAAAGCCATGAGCGTCTTTTAAAAAAGATTGCATGTTCAAAATCTTCCGACATGTTCCTCTCCTTGTCATTTCTTTGGATTAATTAATGTATATTATCATATATACCCCCAGTCAAGAACGGTTAGTTTGAGCATCTAATAAACATGGTATGCGATTTTGCGATAAAGGGGTTTACAAACAGGTGTGATTCCTTTAATGTAAAACAAGACAAATCGTAGACATCTCTTGCACCCATACGTTTGTTATGCTTTGCAGTCACGTCCTCTAAGACGATTTGCGGAATATTACTATCCCAGCAGTTAAGAAATATGGCCGTTAAACCGAAAGATGCCGCAACGGTGATTATCCTCCGTCAATCACCGAGAGGCCCGGGAGACTTTGAGGTCCTCATGGTCTTGAGACACTTGGACAGCAAATTCGTACCCGGTTCCTATGTATTTCCCGGAGGCTGTCTGGATCAGGGAGATTATTCACCGGACATGGAGAGCCTCTGCACCGGTATTGACCCGAAGAAGGCGCAAGCCATCCTTCACGATATGTCGTCACCGGAAAAGGCCTTGGGTTCTTGGGTGGCAGGCATCCGGGAGACATTTGAAGAAGTCGGCCTGCTCATGGCCTATCGTGGTGAGAAGACTTTGATGTCTTTTGATTCGGAAGATGTCCGGAACCGGTTCCGTTCTTATCGCAAAAAATTGCAGACCGGAAAAATCACTCTAAAAACCGTTCTCCTGACTGAGGGACTGACGCTCGCCGCAGATCGTCTTCACTATTTTTCCCACTGGATCACCCCCGAATTCCTGCCGCACCGTTATGACGTCAGGTTCTTTATTGCCGAGGCGCCTGCAAACCAGGAAGCCCTCCATGACGGCATTGAATTAACGAGACACGTCTGGATTACCCCGAAGAAAATCCTCGAGGGCTTTCGCCGGAAAGAATTTGATATGGTAGTTCCCACTCTGGTGACAATTGAGGAACTCTCCCGCTACCAGACGATACAGGAAATTATCGCCTCCACGGAGAAGAAGAAAGTCAATTCTATTCTCACCGTCATGATCGAGGAAGGTGGTGAGATTGTCGAGTACTCGCCCGACGGGCGGATTTTCAAAAATATGCCGCCTTCCATAGTGTAAAAGCTCAGGCAATTGACAAGAAGGAATTCGGAGTGACATCATGAATGTCACTTCTTCCTATTTATGGGCAATAATTTGGATAGAGAAATTAAGACCGTTCGCATAATGGTTGACATGTTTTGCAAGCGTCACCATGGCAGAGGTGCACTTTGCGAAGGATGTAAAAAGTTATCCGATTATGCACAAAACAGGATAAGACAATGCACGTTCGGTGTCAATAAACCCGTTTGCGCCGAATGCACAATTCACTGTTTCAAGCCGGACATGCGATCTCGAATAAAAGAAGTGATGCGCTTTGCAGGGCCGAGGATGACTTTCAAACACCTAATGCTTGCAGCACATCATCTGTTCCGCAAATACAGTACGTAGAATGCAGCAGCATCGGCCTAACGCACTAATTTTTCTGTTGCCGCAATAAATCCTCCCCATTTATTTCTGTATTTATAAATCTGATTTCTTACCGAAGCGTCATTTCTACCATGAGTCTTTGTAATAATTCTTTTTTATGTCATTTCGACTGCAAGGAGAAATCTTGAGTAATGAACTCTATGACCCAGCTATCATCTGCATACAGGGCGCCGCCGCTATTTGCAAAATACAGGACCGGCGAGGAAAACTATTGTATAGAACCGTCCCCTTTCCGCTCTTGATAATACGGAGTGGTTACTAAATATTTATTGTAAAGCGAGATTCACGACAGATGCGCTTGTATAGCGGCTTTCCTTCCGTAATACGCAGGAGTGATCAAAAAAAATGGAAAGTGCCGGTTATTGGTGTCACCTACAAACAAAGCATAAGCCAATCAGTCTAGATTTGCTGATAACGGGTAGAAATGTGCATGATTAAAATGAAACGGGTTTTTTACAAGTCACTTGCAATCACTTCAGCCCCGCCTTGCGCAAGGCGTTAACAATTTTGTCGCTTTCTGATCGATCCTTATACGGAAGTATTTTTGCAAGGTACTCCACTGAGAACTTTGGATTTATCCTGAGGACTTCAGCAACTTCAGCTCGAGCCTCCTTCTCTTTGCCCAGCATGATATAGGTAGCTGCTAAGCTGTAATGAGCCCTAATATTATCAGGCGCAAGCTGAATCGCTTTTTTAAATGCCGCAATCGCCTCATCGAACTGCCCCTCATCCCGGAGGGCTATGCCGAATTGTCAATAAAAATTTGTTGGGTTACAGGGGTTGTTCCGGATTGTTTTTTGGAACAACCGAATGGCTTCCTCTCGCCTGCCTGCATAGGATAGACTCACCGCATAATCTAAAAGTTCAGACGTTCCGCCAGGGTTAAGAGCCACCCCCAGTTCCCCTTCAGCAATCGCCTTATCATAATCCCGCTTATCCATATAGAGCTCACACATTAAGGCGTGGGCAATAGATAAGGAATGATCCATGGCTAAGGCCTTTTGGGCCAGTTCAATGCCTTTCTCAATAGTCTCCTGAGGGAATTTCGTGTTGCCCAACAAAAAATCACGATGGTTGATATAACCGAGCGAAATATAGCTTATCGGATTCTTTGGACACATCGCTATAGTCTCCTCTACCATCCGCCGAGCCACGTTGTTATCCTGGATATTATAACGTCGAGAGTAACCATTCGCTTCCATTAACTTTAAATAGCAATTGAGACCTTGCTTTCCTCTATAATATTTTTCGGCATATTTTTGGGACAATGAAACTTCTCCTCCCTCTGTCAACTTCACTTGTACAGCTGTCAAGACCTTTATAGTGATTTCATCTTGCAAGGCAAATATATCTCTCAGCTCCCGATCATAGCGTTCTGCCCAAAGATGATTTCCTGTGATAGCGTCGATCAGTTGGGCATTAATCCGGATATGGTCACCCGACCGCTGCAGACTTCCCTCCAATATATATTGAACCCCTAAGTCTTCGCTCACCTGCTTGATCTTTACCGTCTTCTTCTTATAAATGAAAGTAGAGTTTCGGGCGATGACAAATAGCCCAGGCACCTTGGAAAGGGAGGTGATAATGGCCTCGGTCATCCCGTCGCTAAGGAATTCCTGCTTGGGGTCTTCGCTCATATTTACGAAGGAGAGTACCGCGATAGAGGGTTTATCAGGTAGGGGATAGGCCATCTTATCTATGGAGGCAACTTCTACTATTTTATCCTTGGAAGTAAGATCAACATGCGGGTTAATAAAACGCGTATAGAACTGCCAGCCAGCATTAGCAGCAACAATCAAAGCCACTATGACTTTGACGGCCGGATCGACCCGCTTCCAATAACTTAGCCCGATCCTCTCCCACCTGACTATCAATGATGAAGTCTGCCCTTCAAGCAGAACCCGGTATACACGCACGGGTTCCGCAACGTTTCTCACGGTCTGTTTCCCGATATATTCGCACTTGAACTCCGACTTGCTCTTGACCTGCTCATATGCCGTCCCGGATAAACAGATGCCGCCGGCGTCAGCAAGATTCTGTATCCTTGCTGCTACGTTGACCCCGTCTCCAAAGAGTTTTCCTTCTTTCTCCAGTATCTCGCCAAGATTGATCCCGAAGCGAAATTCCATTCTCTGAGGTTCTGGTAATTCATCATTCCGATTCTTGAGTTCCTTCTGAATCCCCACGGCGCACCGCACGGCATCTGCTACATTGGGAAACTCGGCAAGAACGTTATCCCCTGGAGCGTCGATGACCTTTCCCTGGCGCTGCTGAATAAGGTTTGCCATAACTCCCTTATGAGCATTAAGGGTGCGGACGGTTCCGTCTTCATCCTTGGCAAGGAGGCGGCTGTAACCCTTTACATCTCCGCTGAGAATGGTGGCGAGTTTGCGTTTAACTTCTGGTGTGCTCATGGAATCCCCAAAAGGTTAGATGGGAGGTTAGATTAAAACCCTATAGTTCAATGGGAGTCTACTAATTTTGAATGGAAATATCAACAAGTACTGATTACCATGTGAAAGAGCGTATAGACGGGCAAAAATCAAAAATCACTCTTTCAGGAAGCCTTCAATAAAAAAGCTGCGGGGATGAATTAGCCGCGGAGAAACAACGGGGGCTGTCCCTCTTTCTCACTCTTTCTTTCCCGGCGCAGGCGTTGCTGGTGCCTGGTCTGGTTGGCCGGTCTTCACGGGGATATTTCCGCCGATGTCGGTCACGAGTTTGCGGAATTGCTCGTTTGAATACAGCAGGCGGCCCGCCACATCGCGCAGCTTGTCCACCTGCACCTCCGGAAGTGAAAGCGCTGTGGGGATGTTATGGAAGTAGTCCCGCTCTTTCTTGTCGGGTAGAGAGTTGAAGCTCAGGTGAATGAAGTAGACATCGAGCGGTTTTCGCCCAGCCGCGATGTCCTCGGCCTTCCAGTCGTGGATGTATCGGTGAAGCAGATCCACGGTGTCGAAGTTGTTCCGGTTGATCATTATGGTGTACGTGGAACCCAGCACAAAGCCCAATCCCGGGATATCGCCGATCATCGTACCCTCCCGGACGCGCGTCTGCGCGTCAACGATAACGAAGGCGACCTTCCTTACGCCTGACAGCCCCGACTGTGCCATGGCACTCCGGAGCCCGCCCTGACCGGCCACACTATCGAGGAGACTCCGCACCCCGAGGTTGTCTGACACCCCGCCGTCGATCAGGTAGATGTAAGGCTTTGCTGTCGCGTTGCTGTAGAGATAGAGGGAGGACGCCATCCAGTAGACTCTGCTTGAGAGGTCGGGCTTCTCAACCGCTTTTATCACCCACTCCGGCATGTTGTAGTCGCAATGACCAGCATAATTCTTCAGGACGATAGGGGTAAACAGTCCGGGAAAGGCCGACGAAGCCATCACAGCTCGTGAAACCGGGAAACGATCGTAATCGGAGCAGAGCAGGTCGAATCGAGAAGGCGCAAACGAAAACGAGAGGCCCTCTACGGCATCGGTTGCCAAGATGGTGATCAGCGGCCCCTCCTTCCTGATCATGTCTCCTAGGGTGGCTCCCTTGAAGAGAACCTCGTCGTAGTATTCTTGCGCGAAGTCGCTACGACTAAATTGAGCAGCAAAGATCCGTGGCCAGTTAAATGGATTCATAGCCCGCCAGAAGAGGTCTCTCTGGACGTCCCGGAGAAGAAATTCTTCCCTGAAACTCTTGAAGATGTCCTTACCGTGTAGGCCGTAATAGGCCGCCGTGAAGCTGCCCCCTGAAACGGACATGATGACTTTCACTTCATCGAGGAGGGTCTTCTTTGAAGGGGTCTGGCCCTGCGCTTGCGTCGTCGGGCGGGCGGGCAGTTCGATTGCCTGCAGCGCTTCGAGGACCCCGTAGGACATGGATGCGGCCCTCGTCCCCCCGCCAGAAAAGCACAGTACCACTAGTACCTCGTCGGAAAGGGCCTGCTGCAATTTCGCCGCCACTTGATATTGAAGCTGCCGATCGACTGAACCCTCCTTGGGATATATGGGGTAGTGAGCTGTGCAGGCAACGATGCCAGCGCCCTGGAGCATGCTCAGAATCAGGACGACGTAAAGGATTCTTTTGGAAGTCTTCATCTGTTCCTTTTTTTCTTTTCGTCTCCCCATGTAGTGACACAGGGCGGACAATCAGGATGGCCGGGGATAGCTGTCCAATGAGGTCACCTACCCCCGCACCTTTATATTTATGCGACTATTACCGATCGTAACCTCTTGTGCATTACAAGATTTGATTTTACCGCTTTTCAGGAAGTTAGTCACCGAGGTTGCCTGTTTCCTAGGAAGTGTGACTCCACCGTTCTTATGGAGAGCGAGGATTATTGGTCAGAGAAAGGGTCGCTCCACCTGAAGATAGAGCGGCTAATAAAGGATATAACTAATGGTGCCAGGTCTATCCATTTGGCGTTGCTTTTTCAGTTTTCTTAGCACGTTTAAGAAACATCATTTTGACATCTCTCAAAGGCATAGCTGTGCCTATCTTAGCCACAATCTCCTGCCGGGTGACGTCATAGTCTGGAACGTACTGTAAACTGATATTTGCGTGAGAAAGAGCAGTAACTACAAGTGGCCGCAGTCTATACACTTGGTATAACAAAGTCGACGTTCTGATCGATAATCAGCTCTATTGCGATGGTGTCATTACACTTAATGCCAACACCCCCTATAGCAATGGGGATGGCTTTGATTACAGCAATGGCCTTTTCTCGACAATTGTTTCAGACTACTTTTTCATTTGCTCGCGGTGCTCTTTGTTCTCAGCTCTGAACTTGTCCTGACAAGCCTTAATGTCAGCAGGCTTCTGGGCAGCCTGAACACAGCTCTTTTCTTCCTGATTACGAGCGATGCGGGCATCTATGCGACTTATAATATTAGCCTTGTGTTTTTCAAAGTTTTGTCCAGGTTCCTTGCCTTGCGACACCATGTCGGCAGCAAGGGAAATACTGGAACACGCAAAAACTACAAACAGAGTAAAAGCAATTTTTTTCATTTTGTTCTCCTCTCTTTTTTAAGTGGATATTTCCTATACCTCAACAATCACCAAATGGCAATTGGATGTTAAGGATTTTCAATTGAAATGGTGCATGAATGGGCTGATTGGGAAAATCAACATTACAGGAAGAATGTTAGCACTCTCATAGTCACCTATAAGTCACTAACCTCAACAAATTGATTGGGTTCAATATGTTTGTAGATCAATTCACCGTACGCCAAAGAAAAAGTCCGTGTTTGCGATCTTTGGCATTGTGATCGGGGACGAATAAAGGAATGGTCCCCTGGTATCTGATGGGTTGGACATGCGCAGCCTGGCCAGTTTTTCCTTCTGTTGTGCCGTCAGCGTCTTGGCTACCTTCGCGAAGGCCGTTGCATAATAGTATGACATCTCCCCGTCCAGTTCGCCATAGCGGTGTCCAAGGGCAATCACTTTTTTCCTGTCCGCTTGTCCGCCCTTGAGGAACTTGCGCAGTTCCAGGGCGATGGCGCGCCGCACATCGATTGTCTCCTGGAGCGCTTTGCGCTGCAGATCCAGGACGACGGTGATGTTCCTGCGCTGCTTGTCCGTAAGGACGTTGAGGAACCCCTCGCCGCTGTCGCCGGTCAAGGAAGTGCTGATGTCGTAATCGCGCTTGCCCATCGCCGGCATGTCCTTCATGTAGAAGCCGCCGAAGTAAGTGCCCTGCCTTTCCGGACAAAAGTAGGTATCCGCCTCGACCGACCCGGCATACCAACTGAAAAACTCGCTGGCGTAGGTCATGTAAGCCACATTGACCAGCTTTTCCGTGCCTCTTGGCAGCTTGTATCCTTCCACATCGATTGCAGGCCAGGTGCTGAAATCGGCGAATTTCATCCTCCCAAGTTGGGCCTTCTGGCCCACGGTGAGGGCAGCGGCGATCTGCCCGAAGATTAGCGCCCGCTGGTAGCTCAACTGGGCGTCAAAGGCGAATATGTCGCCCACATAGCGCGTCACCGCATCTTTGTTTAATCCCTTGCTTCCCGGTGGAATGTTGCCGTTGAGTTCACGGTAGAACGCCAGGATTAGGGGAAAGCGTTTTTCAGCAAGCTCACGCAACTGGTCGGCCTCCTGGCGTGCGGCCTTCTCGAACACGGCTCGCTGCTCGTCATTTAGTACATGCAGGACGTTCCCCGCGACGCGATTGAGAAACATGGGATTGTGTCCCTTTTCTGCCGCGTCAATGTCGCGCATGTATTGAAAGCCGAAGAAGTCACAGACCTTGCCCGGCGGGATAAAGGTTGCGGCAGCAAAGTCACCGGTGATGAATGCCAGACCGCTGAAGGCGATCGTGTGGAGCTGAGCCTGATCGGAGACAGCCTGCTTGATCGAATACCGATTAGTGTCATCCTGGGGCTGTCGTCCTCTTTCACGGGGTGGCTGAGGCGGCCGTGTGTCTGACCTGTCGTCAGACGGCTGATTTGGTCTTGCTACCAGACCTTGGGGCGAATCCACGCAGGTGGCAGTGACCGTGCCTTCCGGCGTCGCATGCTGCACCGTATCGCCAGCCATTTTGCGCCTGCAGTCGTCATAGGCCTGAGGCGGCGGCTCCCGCCGATCTTGTGCCATCGCGACCCATGCGCAAAGGGTTACTACTAAAATAAAGGGCATCTTTATTCTCATTGTTTAATCTCCTGTCTTATCAATCGACTCGTTCCGTTCTATAGGGAGAACCACATTCAGTGTCAATCGATTTCTTGCTACTAAACTTATATGATACATTATGCCGAGCGCCGCAGCATAGATGATATCGACTTCCGATTGAAATGTTGTATTCAGAAGAGGATTCCCCGAGTCAACATTACAGGAAGAATAAAATACCACCTCCCGCTGAAAAAATCACGCACAAAAATATGCACGTTTCAACCAGTTATCATTGATCCAGACCGAACACCCGACCTCTCGCTTTCGTATTTAACTGAAGGTGCGCGGATAATGTAAACATGCCATTCACAGGACATTGAAGCCACCTCCTACAAACAAACGAAATCAAAGCAATTTAAGTTTATCGATTATTGACGGAAGCCTGAAATAGGCATTCTCCGCATTCCACCACCCGCTTCTGATGACGCACAGGCAGCTGGGATGCCTGAATTCAATCTTGATCAGAAACGAGTAACCGGGAAGAGGGCAGTGGAAAAATTATCTTGACATAGAAAAAAAATCGCTCCTACACTTTCTGAATAGATAAGAAGGTCTTATCAATTCAATACATGTGTGTCAGCCCTTGTATTTCAGGAAGCGAGTAGAGGTGATCCAAAGCAAGCACAGATGAGGCTCGCAGCTATTGCTCATTTCCCTATCTTGATATGGACATTCTACGGGAGATTGTGGTAACAGTGAACTATGACTGAAAAGACACTTGGAATCGATATTGGATCCACCACCTTGAAGCTCTGCATAGTCTCGCAGGACAATGGCATTGAGCACGCGATCCTCCCTCACGAGGGCGATCTCCCCGGGACTCTGACCCGGCTAATGGATCGCGTCGGAGCAGTCCGACCGCTGCGTGGCATCGTCACAGGTACTGAAGGGCGTCATCGCGTCGCGCTGCCTGAGGTCATCGCTGCGGTAGCTATCGAGAGCGGCCTTGATGCCGTGAACCTCAAGGCCCGCGCTGTCGTGTCCATGGGTGGTGAGGACTTGGTTGTCTACGTCCTCAACGACCGCGGCCGCATTGTCAACACGTACTCCGGCAACAAGTGCGCGTCCGGGACCGGCGAATTCTTCCGTCAGCAACTCGGCCGCATGAACCTGCGGATCGAGGATATCAATGATGTCTGCGATGGTGCCCGCGCTCATCGCATCTCGGCTCGTTGTTCCGTGTTCATGAAGTCGGACTGCACGCATCGTCTAAACAAGGGTGAGGTGAGCAAGGGGGACATCGCGCTATCGCTGAGCAAGGTGATGGCGGACAAGGTCTCGGAGTTTCTTACAAAGGCGAAGATATCGAGCGGCCAAGTGGTGCTGACAGGCGGCGTCACGCGAAACCGCTTCCTGGTCGAATTCATTCGCGAGAGCAGGCCGGATATCGACTTTGTTTTGCCCGATGAGGCGCCATACTTCGAAGCCTTCGGTGCAGCGCATCTGGCCAGAAGTCAGGGCGCATGGCTTCCGGAAGGCGAGTCGGTGCGGCCGGGCTCAGAGTTTGTTTTCAAGACGTTCAAACCGCTGTCAGAGTCAAGTGCTCTGGTGCATTATGCGTCATCGCGTCGGGGAGCTTATGATCCTGATGCTGAGTATGTGCTTGGCGTTGACGGTGGTTCCACGACGACCAAAGCCGCGCTCATCAATGTGAAGACGCTCGAGATTGTCGCGGAGCACTATGGCCGCACGCACGGAGACCCTGTTGCCGCACTCAGGCTTTGCCTGCGCGAGGTCAAGAAGCAGCTGGGCGATCACAAGCCGCGGATCAGCCTTGTGGCGACCACGGGATCGTCGCGCGAGCTCCTGGGCGTTTTCCTCGAGACGGTCGGCGTCTACAACGAGATCATCGCGCACACCGTCGGTACGACGTACTTCCAGAAAGATGTCGACACGATATTCGAGATCGGCGGACAAGACGCCAAGTACGTGTTCATCAACAATGGCGTCCCCATCGACTACGCGATGAACGAAGCCTGCTCGGCCGGAACAGGTTCTTTCTTGGAGGAATCGGCCTCTGGTGACCTGAACATTCACACCGCGCCGGAGATCGGTCCGATCGCGCTCCGGGCAAATGCTCCGCTGAAGTTCGGCGAACACTGCTCGGCGTTTATCAACTCCGACATCCGCAAAGCGATGCAACAGGGCGCAGCACGCGAGGACGTCGTCGCCGGCCTGGTCTTTTCCATCGTCGCCAACTACAGAAACCGGGTGGTGGGCAATCGTGCGGTCGGTGAGCACATCGTGCTTCAGGGCGGTGTTGCCAAAAACCCCGCCGTCCCGCTGGCCTTCGCGCAGATGACAGGCAAGCCGATCACTGTCCCGCCTGATCCCGAGCTCATGGGCTGCTTCGGCGTCGCGCGGCTGGTGCTCCGGAAGCATGAAGAAGGCCTGATCGAGAAGGGCGACGTCGACCTGGACAGCATGATCGAGAAGGAAATTACATACCATGAAGGGTTCACGTGTAAGGCCTGCGAGAACCTCTGCGCGATCCGGAACCTTGAGGTCGGCGGGCATCGCTATCCCTTCGGAGGCCGCTGCTCGCTCTACACGAACCAGCGCAAGAAGCGGAAGATTCGCTCCTCGGAGGTCGTCGACTACACTCAGGAGCGCACGCGGATGCTTTTCGAGGAGTTCGCGCCTTCCCCGGACGCCTTCCAGGCCAGAAGCCGGCACGTCGTTGGGGTTCCGCTGGCCTTCTCGGTCCACTCTGTATGGCCCTTCTACTCCTGGTTCTTCCACAGCCTCGGGGTCAAGGCTGTGCTTTCGACTGAGATCGTTCCGGAAGGGATCGCGAAACAGGAGAGCAACTACTGCTTCCCGGCCGAGATCGCCCACGGGGCGATCCAGGACATGCTTGACAAGGACGTGGACTACGTCTTCCTGCCGCACTTCCGCGACATGCCGACCATGGAAGATGTGCACGCCTGTGTGTGCCCGTTGACTCAAGGTCTGCCATTTTACGCTCGGCATGCCTTCGGGCTTCGCGATGACCGGATGCTCCGGCCGCTGGTCTCGTTTAGCCGCGGATTCGAGGCGAGCCGCGGAGCATTCGAGGACGTTGCAGAAAAACTTGGTTTCAGTCGCGCTGAAGGGAGCCGCGCTTACGACATTGGCGTTGAGCAGTACCAGCGATTCCTCGCCGCCTACAAGGAGTTCGGGAGGAAGGTGCTGCGCGAGGTGCAGGAGAATCCGGATCGCGTCTACATCGCGCTCTGCGGACGCCCTTACAACTCCTTCACGCGGGACGCCAACATGGGAATCCCGCGCAAGTTCACATCTCAGGGCGTCACCGTCATCCCCTTCGACATGATCTATGACCCGGACGCCGATATCCCGCCTAACAACTACTGGTACTACGGCCAGGAGAACATGAAGGCGGTGAAGCAGGTCAGGCAGATCGACAATCTGTATTTGTCATGGATATCGAATTTCTCCTGCGCCCCTGACTCGTTCATGCTCCACTACGTTCGCTGGCTGATGGGGCACAAGCCTTACCTGGTGCTTGAGATCGACTCCCACACCGCCGATGCGGGGCTGGACACCCGTGTCGAGGCGTTTCTCGACATCGTGGAAAGTTATCGCCGGCATATGAGCCCGGTTGCGGAGAAACCCTTCCAGCGGCGCTACTATGTCGCCCTGAAGGATGAATTTTGCGACATTGTCGACCGAAAGACGGGCAAGAGGCTCGACATTCGCAACGAGCGCGTTCATGCGATCTTGCCTTCGATGGGTGACCTGTCCACCGAGGCGATGAATGTGGCGACCCTGCGTCAGGGGGTCCGCTCGACACACCTGCCGCTGCCGGACGTCTTCAGTACCCAACTCGCCCGTAACGTCGCCTCTGGTAAGGAGTGCATCCCGGCGCTCCTGGTGCTGGGCTCGATCCTCCAGTACTTCCGCGACAAAAACCCAACCTCCGGCGACGACATATACCTGATCTTCGCCCCATCGACGTTAGGGCCGTGTCGAACAGGGCAGTACCATGTCTTCTTCGATCGGCTCTTCGAAGAGATGGGCTGGGAGAACGTGGTCCTGCTCGTGGGCCACTCTGAGAACTCGTATCGCGAACTGGGCTCGACGTTCACCCGAGATTTCTGGCGTGGGGTCGTCTTGGGTGACTACTTCACTGACATCCGGACTTCTCTCCGGCTCCTGGCCCATGACCCTGAGGATGCTCTGTCGCTCTTCCAGTCCGTCTGGCAGGATGTGCTGGGCGCCTTCCAGGCGGACACCAAAGAGCTCGACCGGGAGCTCAGGCGGACAGCGGACAGACTCGCCCGAGTCCCGCTGAAGAGCAGCCTTGATGATGTGAAGAAGGTCCTTATCATGGGCGAGATCTATGTCAGGCGTGACAACTTCTCGGTGGAAGAGGTGTCGCAGATGCTCATATTGAAGGGGATTTATCCAAAGGTTACCGGTGTGACTGAGTGGATCCACTACACCGACTTCGCGCGCAAGTTCATCATGGAGGGCCGCCGCAAGCGTGAGGGTTGGTTACGCACTCTCCTGCATGGAGGTCTCAAGGACGAGGCTGTTTATCTGATCGAGAAGGTCTGGAAGGAGAATGTCGAGAAGAAAATCGCTGCGGCGCTCATGCCCACCGGCCTCATTCCGCACGTTCCCCATGACATGAATGAGATCATCGGCGAGTGGCAACACGAGTTCGTAGATCCGGAGCTGGAGAGCGAGGCAACGGTGTCGCCGGCAGTGGGTGCGGCTGCGATGAATGATGGCTACTCCGGTGTGGTCATCATCGCTCCATTCTGCTGTCTCCCGGGACGACTGATCGAGGGAGTCTATGCACCATGGGCGAAGGCCCGTGACTACCCCGTGCTGGCGCTGGAGAACGACGGGCAGCCCTATCCGCCGAACATCGTCTCGCGGATGGAGGTCTTTGCTCACAACGTCCAGCGATTCGAATCGAAGCGGCATCCGAACCAGAAAGATTTCACGGGACGTTGAGCGATGGACAGACAGCTTCAACCAAACACTCCCATAGGCGCGGAGCTAAACGCGAGACATGCCGAGAAGGTGGCGAGGGTTTCGGAGCAGCTTCGCCGGAGGAAAAGCACTGCGCCGCTTTCCCGGCAGAAGCGAGTCGTCTCTCACCAGGTCCCCAAGGTTCATGACAAGAAGCACACCGACGAGAAGGTCAACCTGCTCGACTTCGATGAGATCATCGAGATCGACCTTGATCGGCGCATCTGTATCGCCGAGCCGGGAGTCCCGTTCTGCAAGATTGTCGATCGGACCCTGCCCCTGGGTCTCGTACCGATCGTCGTCCCGGAACTCAAGACAATCACCATCGGAGGGGCCGTGGCGGGCTGCTCCATCGAGTCCATGTCCTACATATATGGAGGCTTCCACGACACCTGCATCGAGTACGAGATCATCACCGCGAAAGGAGATGTATTCACCTGCACACCCGACAACGAGCACTCGCTGATCTTTCAGATGATGCACGGCTCGTTCGGGACGGTAGGCATCCTGTCGCGGCTCGTGTTCCGGCTGATCCCTGCCAAGCCCTTCGTCCACCTCCGTCACGAGACACACACGTCGATCGACAGTTATTTGGCATCCATCTGGTCTCACTTCGAACGCCGGGATGTCGATTTCATGGATGGAATCATCCACTCACCGTCACACCTCGTTCTCTGTGTCGGCGATTTTGTGGACAGTGCGCCGTACACGAACCGCTACGACTGGTTGAAGGTCTACTACCAGAGCACAGCCAAGCGACGCGAGGACTACCTGAAAACACCGCACTATTTCTACCGCTACGATCAGGGCGTCACCAACGTGCATCCCAAGTCCTTTATCGGCCGGCTGCTCTTAGGCAAGTTCCTCGGTTCCTCGCAGATTCTCAGGCTCGCCGAGAAGTTTCGTTGGCTTCTCCTCTCCGACGATCGCCCCGATGTCACAGTAGACACTTTCATCCCGTTTTCGAGACTGAAGGAATTCCTGGAATGGTATGCTAAGGACTTCGCACATTTCCCGCTATGGGTCGTCCCATACGCCCGGGTCCACGACTACGAGTGGCTCACCGACAGCTTTTGGGCGCAGACCAGAGACAAGCTGATGATCGATATCGCCATCTACGGCATGAAACAGCGCGGAGACACGAACTACTACCGCCTGATGGAGGAGAAGCTGCAAGAGCTGAACGGGATCAAGACGTTGATCTCGTACAACTACTATAAAGAAGACGAGTTCTGGCAGATATTCAACCGTAAAAACTACGACGCAGTCAAGGCCATCATGGATCCTGACAACATCTTCCGCAACCTCTACGAGAAGACCTGCCGTGCAGCGATGGGGTTGGAGTGATTGCTCCATACATTTCACACGGGCAAAGCCGTTATGCAGATCGCCTCCGTATCGGAGTACGGGAAGACGTACACTTCTTCTTTGCGGTCCCCTTTTTTGCTTCCTACTCTTTACTATTATCCAAATCAGCCGGGTCAAGGGACATTTCAGGTGATTGCAGCGACCGCGCGGACCTGTCTATATTTTCCGGCGCATCTATATCTGCGCCTGTCGAGGCTCCGAGTTCTTTGAACTTCCGCGCCGTAACCAGTACCCTCTGTTCCAGCGAGCCGACGGCTTTGTTATAGAGTTCCACCGTCTGATCCAGACTTTTTCCCATCTTGAAAAAATGTTCGGCCAATACGCCGATACGATCATACAGGGTCTTGGCTAAACTGCTTATCTCCTCGGCATTTTCCGCGATCTTCTCCTGGCGCCATCCATAGGCAACCGCCTTCAGAAGTGCGATTAAGGTGGTAGGAGTTGCCAGGATGACACGCTGATCGACGCCGAACTCAATCAAGGCCGGATCCTGTTCGAGAGCCGCGCTGAAGAAGGTTTCGCCGGGCAGAAACAGCACGGCAAACTCGGGCGTAGGCTTGAATTGATCCCAGTATGTCTTCGTCCCTAAGTTCATAAGGTGTGTGCGTATCTGTCGCGCGTGTTCCTTCAATTTTACGACACGGCTGGCCTCGTCCTGAGATTCCAACGATTCGAGGTAAGCCTGCAGGGGCGCCTTTGCATCTACCACAATGTTCTTCATGTTGGGAAGCTTGATGACCATATCCGGACGGAGGCGACCGTCTTCAGTCGTAACGGATTCCTGCTGCAAGAAATCGCAGTATTCAAGCATGCCGGCAATCTCAACAACTCTTTTCAGTTGTATTTCACCCCAGCGCCCCCGCACGGTAGGCGCACGGAGAGCCCTGGCAAGATTTGTAGTCTCAAGCTGAAGCAGATTCTGGGTCGACGCAAGCGACTTTACTTGTTCCGTGAGGGAAACGTAGGAGGTAGTACGGGCATGCTCGATTTCGCTCATCTTGTTATCGACCTTCTCCAGAGACTCCTTCAAAGGTTTAACGAGATCGTCGATGGCCTTTTGCCTTGTCATGAGATCAGTTCTCGCGGATTCCTGATATCTTTCCAGGGTCTCCCTTGCCAGTTCGAGAAAGGATTGATTGCTGCTCTTGAGTGCGTCTGAAGACAGCGCCTTGAACGCATCGGACAATTTCTCACGGGCTTCATCGAGGAGCTTGAGTTTTTCTTCTCCCGCCTTTCGTTCCTCTACCAGTCGCGTCTCAAGCTCCGACAGCTTTGCCTTTAGATCCGCATTTTCTGTCTGTATCTCCGCTAACCTCTTTTCCTTGTGCAGAATTGCAGACTCCATCTCAGGTATGCGTGTATTCTTTTCCTCCGCCGCTGAACGTCTGTCCGACTGGAGTTTAATCTCCTCGCGCAGGCCAGTAACCTCTTCCTTTGTCTTATCAAGAGAAGACTGCAACTCCTGCAACTGCACTTCCCTGTTTCTTGTTCGCTCCGTCAGCGTGGCTCCTTTCGATCTGAGCAGCAGATAAACGCCAAATGCTCCCAGACAGGCTCCCATCAGAAAAAAAATAACTTCGGCAAGGTAATTCATAAGGCAGATCCCCAATGTTTATCGTGTTGGTTCAAGGAAGAGACTTTATTGCTCCGGCAATTAAACGCGCCAATTGTCATGCCGGACTTGATCCGGCATCCAGTACCTTACATAGATTCCCGATTTCTCGGGAATGACAGGAGGGCATAAGATCATTTCCTGTTATTCTATTTACCATCTCTTGCAATTTATCTCAATGTAAAGGAGGAACTAAGTCTCATTGAATTTAGCATTGCGGAATCGGAACATATTAAATAGTATATAGTCGTGAGACGATGCAGGAAGCAGCGCCGGATGTACAACCGGCGGAATTACACAGCAGGATATATGTGAAATGAAGAATTCAGAAATCGCGAGGGTGTTTCATGATATGGCCGACCTTCTCGAACTGAAGGGGGAAAACATATTTAAGATACGGGCCTACAGGCGGGCTGCCCAAGTTATCGAACACCTCCCCAAAGAGATGGCCATCATGCTGGAACAGGGAGAGGACTTTCAGAAAATCCCCGGCGTGGGCGACGCAATAGCAAAGAAAAGCACCGAATTGATAAAGACGGGAAAGCTCGAAGCCTACGAAAGCCTCAAGGCCGAATTTCCCGAAGGCATAACGCTGCTCTTGGAGATTCCCGGTATCGGGCCAAAGACAGCACACCTTCTTTCGTCTGAGCTCAAGATAACATCCGCTGCGCAGCTGGAAGAGGCGATACAGGAGGGCAAGGTCGCCGATCTCGTCCGGATGGGGGATAAGACCGCGCAGAACCTGCTCCACAAGATAGAGGCCATGCGCCGCAAGGATCAGCGCATCCCTATCGGTCAAGCCCTGCCCATTGTTGAAGGCATCTTAAATAGTCTCAGCAGCCTTCCGGGCGTGAAAAACATGATCTCTGCGGGGAGCCTCCGGCGCTTCCTGGAAACAGTCGGGGATATAGATATCATGGGAACCGCCGACAATCCGGAGAAGGTCATCAATGAATTTATCGCACTCCCTGTTGTAAAGGAGGTGCTCGCCAAAGGGCCGACCAAGGCGAGCGTTATCCTCCCACCGGGTCTCCAGGCGGATTTAAGAATGGTGGAGCATGACTCCTTCGGATCACTTCTTCAATATTTCACGGGCAGCAAGGAGCACAATATCGCCCTTAGAACGAAGTATCAGAAGAAGGGACTCAAGCTCAGCGAATACGGAATCACGGATGTCGCCCATGACAGGCTGGAAAGATTTGCCACGGAAGAGGCCTTCTACAAGCGCCTGGGAATGCAATATATTCCCCCGGAAATCAGGGAAGATCAGGGAGAAATCGAATTGTCGGAAGAACACGCAATCCCCCGTCTCATCGATCTCCGCGACATTAAGGGAGACTTTCATGCGCACTCAGACTGGAGCGACGGCAAAAATACCATCGAAGAGATGGCACTGGCTGCAAAGAATGAAGGCTACAAGTACATGGCAATTACCGATCATTCCAAAGGGCTCGGCATAGCGCATGGCTTGACGGAAGAGCGTCTGAAAGAACAGGTCAGGGAAATTCGCGGGCTCAATCAGAAGTTCAAGGGCTTTCGTATTCTCTGCGGCATGGAGGTCGATATAAGAGCCGACGGTTCTATCGATATGTCCGACCACATGTTAGCGGAGCTTGATTGCGTCGTCGGCGCCGTTCACTCATCTTTCAATCAGAGCGAGGAGCGCGTCACCCGGCGTATTCTCAAGGCGATTGAAAACCCCCATGTCGATATCATTGCACACCCGACGAGCCGCCTCATCGGAGAGCGGGAGCCGACAGCCGTCGATATGGAGGCCGTTTTCAAAGCAGCAGTCAAATATAAGAAGGCACTGGAGATCAACGCCATGCCAAGCCGCCTCGACCTCAAGGACATTCACATCCAACGCGCACGGGAGCTGGGTGTTATGCTCGCCATCGGAACAGATTCCCACATCGCGGCCCAGTTGAAACTGATGCGCTTCGGAATAGGCATCGCCCGACGCGGCTGGTGCGAGCCCAAGCATATCTTGAACTGTCTTTCTCTTGAAAAAGTTCTGGCTTTCTTCAAGAGGTGAGTAGGAGATATTGATCATGTTCACTCCTCTGTGAAGCGTTTACAAGAATAGCGTCTGTTTCTTCCCATTGACTTACCGCACTCATTTCTCTTATAGTAAATTTATACGGACGGTATGCTTGTTCTACGAGGAGAAATCTCTTAAGGACATCATGATTTCAAGACGTGAGTTTTTAACAGACTGTGCCAGGATTGCCCCCATCATTGGCGGCGCGGGCATCATTCTGTCCGATCCTCTCTGGCAGGGGTTTTTGTCAGGCGGTGTCTCGGGCATTGCTTTCGCAGGTAATTCCATAGATGAGATGGTGCGGTCAGCCCCCAGGGCGCGTTACTGGACTTCCCTCCACAAGGACAACGCCGTCAGATGTTTCCTGTGCCCCCATAACTGTATCATCGGTGATGGCGAGCGGGGCAAATGCCGCACGCGCGTGAATGTTAAGGGAGGGCTGCGAAGCCTCGTCTATGGACGTCCGGTGAGCATACATGTCGATCCGATAGAGAAGAAACCCTTTTATCACTTTCTCCCGGGGGCCGAGGCGTATTCCCTGGCTACCGCCGGCTGCCCGCTTCAGTGCAAGTGCTGTCAGAACTGGGAAATTTCGCAGGCCCGTCCGGAGGATTATCAGGTTCCCTATACGCCGCCGGAGAAGATCGCCAGAAATGCATCTGCCAGCAAAGCTCGCGTCATAGCCTTTACCTATAGTGAGCCAACGGTCTTTGCCGAATATATGATAGACATCACCAGGGATGCGAAGAAACAAGGTCTCCGTTCCGTAATGATAAGCTGTGGCTTCGTAAATGAGGCGCCTCTTGCAGAAATGTGCAGGGTTCTCGACGCCATCAAGATAGACCTGAAGGGCTACAGCGAAGATTTTTATCGCAACGTATGCGGCGCGGAACTGAAACCTGTGCTTAAGAGCATCAAACAGATTGCCAAGAGCCGTACCCATCTGGAAATCGTTAACCTCGTAGTCCCCACGTTAAACGATTCCGACAAGATGCTCCTGGAGCTGATAAACTGGGTCCTGGGAGAAGTCGGCCCCGATGTCCCCCTGCACTTCTCCCGTTTTCATCCCGCCTACCAGATGCTCAATCTCCCTCCCACACCTGTAGCCACTCTGGAGCGGGCCCGTGACATGGCTCTCAGCAAAGGTATTCATTATCCGTATGTGGGTAATGTGCCGAGTCATCCGGGGGATAACACCTATTGCCCGAGCTGCAAGAAAGTCCTGATACAAAGGCGCGGATTTTTTGTCACAGAGATGAATATAAAGAATGGGCGCTGCAAATTCTGCAGCCGGAAAATCGCAGGCGTTTGGGTATAGAAAGAGGTCATGAAAAATGAAAATCCTGAGATGGTGTACTATACTGTTCCTGATTGGTCTTGGTTTTGCTGTTGCGTGTCAGGCAAATAAAGTGCCGGACGCTGACGTTCGTGAACCTGCAGTGGCGGGAAAGTTTTACCCGGATTCCGCATCCAAACTGAAGCTCGCCATTGAAAAATTCCTTCAGTACGCGGTACCGGTCAAAGCCAAAGGGACTGTGGCCATTATCGTCCCCCATGCGGGCTATATCTATTCAGGTCAGATATGCGCCGACGCGTTCAAGCAGGTTAAAGGCAAACGTTATGACGTGATCGTCATCTTGGGAACAAATCACACAAACCCGGGGTTTGAAAAAATTTCTCTCTATCCGGGCGGTGGATTCAGAACACCCATAGGCATCGCCCCAATAGAAAGAGAAGTCGTATCCCAACTGTTGGCGGCAGATCCCGGCGATTGTGTGTTAGATAAATCACTCCATGCGCGTGAACACTCCGTTGAAGTGATAGTACCGTTTGTCCAGGTCGTCTTTCCTGAGGCGAAGATTGTTCCTGTTGTCGTCGGCTCGCCGGATGTAAACATGTGCACCCGCTTCGGCCAGGCCCTGGCGAAGGTGCTGAAGAACAAACGCGCATTGATTGTCGCCAGTTCCGACCTTTCCCATTATCCGGCGGCGGAAGATGCAGTTGCCGTAGATAGGGAAACCCTCAAGGCGATTACGAAACTTGACCCTGCCTTATTTCACTCAGTCATTCAATCGCAGATGAATAGGCGCATTTCTAAACTCCACACCTGCGCCTGCGGAGAGGCCCCCATCATGGCAGCCATGGCAGCCGCAAAATCTTTGGGCGCCACCCGTGGCGTAGTTATCAGCTATGCCAACTCGGGAGATGTTTCCATCGGTGATCGGTCGGAGGTTGTCGGCTACGGTGCTGTTGTGCTCACCAAGAACGGTAACGAGAAGAACACAAGCAAGGGAGATGTCCCCGCCCCTGCCCCTCTTTCCGGTTCGCTTAGCACCTCCGACAAAAAAGCCCTGCTTGTCTTTGCGAGGGAAACCATATCCAGAATATTTTCGACTGATACGGTTCCCCTGGCCAGGGGTTTCAGTGCGAATCTCCAACAGCCACGGGGCGTTTTTGTAACTCTCAAGAAAAAAAATGAGCTCCGCGGTTGCATTGGCCGGATAATAGGAGAGGAACCGCTCGGGAAGCTCGCGGGCGCCATGGCGCTGCAGGCAGCTTTTAATGACGGGCGGTTCAGGCCGGTGACTGCCGATGAACTCCGTGAAATAGAAATTGAAATATCCGTGCTGACACCCTTGAGAGAGGTGTCCGGTGCCGCGGAAATCGTCGTCGGGCGGGACGGTGTTGTGCTCGTTAAAGATGGGCATTCGGCGGTCTTCCTTCCCCAGGTGGCCACAGAACAGAAATGGAACCGTGAAGAAATGCTGGATAACCTCTGTGCAAAAGCGGGGCTCCCGCCGGGAAGCTGGAAACAGGGAGCGCAGTTGTCAACCTTCCAGGCAGTTGTGTTCAGCGAGGCAGACTTCAAATAATCTCCATGATCATCTCACTTTTTTCCATTGGACTTATATCCATTCTGGGACAGGTCGTACTGCTTAGGGAATTAAACGTCTCCTTCTATGGGGTCGAGCTGATTTACCTCTTAGCCCTCGGCATCTGGCTCTTCTTTACAGCCATAGGGGCGCTTTTCGGCCGCCGCACTCATTTTCCATCAGATAAAGCCCTCGCGTTACTTTTTATTATCTTCGGCATCACTCTTCCCCTGGATATCGTATTTATCCGGTGCAGCCGTCTTCTCTTCGGAGGCGTACCCGGTGCATATCTCACCTTCCTCCAGCAATTTACGATTGCAGTCATTTCACTCATGCCTGCGGGGATACTGTCCGGTATTTTATTCCAGTTCACAGCACAGTTATACGTCTCAAAGGGCAGAACAGTGGCTATTGCCTACGCCATCGAAAGTCTTGGCGGCTTGGTCGGCGGCCTGGCTGCAACCGTCTTCCTCATATGGGGTATACAGAACTTTGCCATAGCCTTTGCATGTGCCTTTGCCTCAGTCATCACCCCCCTTGTCTTTTTAAGACCAAAGAGGACATCCCCATTGCGATGGACGGCAGCAGTTTTGGCATGTATCCTTCTCTTGCTCATCTGGAAGGCACCTCCCATCGATCATCTAATGGTAGCCTGGAACCATCCGAATTTACTCGAGAGCAAAGATTCTTCATATGGCAGAATCACAGTGGCCCAATCGTCCGGGCAAATCTCCGTTTTCGAAAATGACGCCCTTGCCTTTGAGACTGAAGGAACAGAAGCTGAATACTTCTCCCATCTCTCGGCGCTCCAGCATGCGAATCCGCAGCAGGTCTTGATCTTAGGAGGAGGGATTGAAGGGATCGTCAGAGAGATGCAGCAATACAAACCAAAGAGAATCGATTACGTTGAGCTGAATCCGATCATGCTTGATATGGTTACACCGCATCTTCCCGATGACATTCAGAAATCACTCAGGGAACCGAATGTCCGTATTACTGTTGCCGATCCCCGCCGTTTTCTCAAGGACAGCGGCCGATACGATCTCATACTGGTCGGTATGCCGGAGCCAACGTCAGGCCAGGCAAACCGTTTTTATACAAAGGAGTTTTTCGAACTGTGCGCAGCAAAACTGAATCCCGGAGGTATTCTCGCCTTGCGGCTCCGCTCGGCTGAAAACCTCTGGACACTGCCGTTGACGCGGCGCACGGCGAGCATCTATCGCGCCCTGGAGACTGTTTTTCCTGAGATATTGTTTCTTCCGGGACAAACGAATATTGTCACCGCCTCCCGCGAACCATTGCCTCGGACGCCGGAAATCATGTCCAGGCGTCTACAAGATCGGAAAATTGCAACGCGGCTGATTTCACCGAATTACATCAGATATCTTTTTACAAATGACAGGTTTTTTGAAATCAGAAATCTGCTCCGGACAGAGGCTGCACCTGCAAACACCGATGTCAGACCAGTCTGCTACCAGTATGCCTTCACGATCTGGTTGTCAAAGTTCTTCCCCGGCATTGCCCTTATAGATTTTTCTTCCATTCTGGACAAAGCCGCTGCAAGGCCTGCCCTGCCCCTCCTGTTGTGGATAAGCCTGCCTCTTCTTTTTCTGCTCTCCCGCTTCGTGCCGGCCTGCCGCCGTGTGTTGCTGGTCGCTATCGCAGGCTTTCTCGGCATGGTTCTGGAAACAATCCTCATTCTCTATTACCAGGTAAAATACGGAGTCCTCTATCAGGATATCGGGCTGTTGCTCATGAGCTTCATGGCGGGGCTTGCTCTGGGCGCAATGATCATCGATATGCTGATGGCCAGGTTTGCCAATCGGCAAAGATTGATCAGATGGTATGCCGTTGCACTCCTCGTCGGATTTTGCTTCCTGTGTGTTGTTACAGCAACTCGCATAACAATGAGCGCCGCAACGGGTTTGGTACAGACTTCAGCGCTCCTTATGGCAGCGGGATTTCTTGTTGCCGGTATTTTTGCATACGCGAGCCTTTACGAAATAGAAGACCAACGAAGTGTAATCTCACCCCTCTACGCGGCGGACCTTCTTGGTGGCTCCGTTGGTTCTCTTCTTGGCAGCCTTCTTTTGATTCCGGTACTTGGTCTCGATGTCACGACACGGGGGATGCTTCTCCTTGCCGCTTTTTCTCTTCTCCTTGTCTGATGTTAATCGTGATGTTAATCGTTTGACACATGGAATCTATTTTTCTATAATCCCATTGAAAAATTTTCATTACGGCAGGAGGAAAAACTCGATGGCACAGATTACGGGTGGGCAACTGGTAGCGAGAACCCTGAAGCAGATAGGTGTCACAACCATATTCACTCTTTCCGGCGGCCACATTATCGATATCTATAATGGCTGCGTGGATGAGGGGATCAGGATCATCGACGTGAGGCATGAGCAAACGGCAGCCCATGCCGCTGAGGCATGGACCAGGCTTACGGGCGTTCCCGGAGTGGCTGTGGTAACGGCCGGTCCTGGCGTGACCGATTCTATAACCGGTATAGCCAATGCCTTCCGCAACCAGGTACCCATGCTCGTTATCGGCGGGCAGGCCCCGCGTAGCCAGCTTCTGAAGGGCGGGTTGCAGGAGCTTGACCATGTTTCGCTCACGAAGCCCATAACCAAGCTGTCCACCTCTATTTCCGATACGGAACGAATTCCCGAATTAATCACCTCTGCCTTAAGAGAGGCGTATAGTGGCCGGCCGGGACCGTCCTTTGTCGAAATTCCCATAGATGTGCTGGATGCTGCTGTGGACCTGGATACGGTCACCTTCCCTTCATACATCCGCTCGCAGGGACGTCAATACGGTGACCCAGCTCTCATCGAACAGGCGGCGAAGCTCCTGGAAAAGGCCGAGCGTCCAGCCATCATTGCGGGCACGCAGGTATGGTATTGCCGCGCCGACGACGAGCTTTCGTCATTTGTGGAAAAGGCCTGCATCCCCACTTATCTCAACGGCGCCGCCAGGGGCTGCCTTTCCGGAGATTGTCCCTTTTTTATGGTCCGCTCGCGAAGACACGCCCTTTCCAAGGCCGATGTGGTAATGGTTATCGGCACGCCCTTTGATTTTAGACTGGCATACGGCAAACGCATCTCCGCAGATGCGAAGGTAATTCAAATCGACTTAGACTATAGTGAACTGGGACACAACAGGGAAATCCACATCGGCATTCAGGGCGATATAAAGGCAGTGCTCACGCAACTTACTGAAGCATTCACGGCTCCGCAGCACAGCGAAGAATGGCTCGATGAACTATGCCGGCTCGAAAAGGATTTACTGGAAAAGGACAGGCCGTACCTTGACTCCGATGCCGTACCCATCCATCCTCTGCGCCTCGCCAGCGAGATTAAGGCATTCATGCTGGAAGACACAATCTTTATCGCCGACGGCGGCGATGTAGTAACGATGTCGGCCAGCGTCGTCACCCCGTGCATACCGGGTCGTTGGCTCGATCCTGGCCCCTTAGGCACCCTCGGCGTGGGTACACCGTTTGCCATAGCCGCCAAAGCGGCCATGCCTGATACGGAGGTTATTGTCCTGTTCGGTGACGGGGCCTTCGGACTGACGGGCTTTGACTACGATACACTCATCCGCTTCAATATGCCGGTAATCGGTATCGTGGCGAACAACGCCGCCTGGAATCAGGTGCGCTATGGGCAAACGGAAAGATATGGCCAGGTCCGGGGCGACGTGGCGAATATCCTCAGTCCCCTCAGGTATGACCGCGTGGTCGAGGCCATGGGCGGGCACGGCGAGCATGTCACCGAACCATCACAGATCCGCCCTGCCCTTGAGCGCGCACGAAGCTCACGGAAGCCATCCCTGGTGAATGTCATGGTGGACCCCAATGTATTTAGTTCAGGAACGATGACACAATCAATGTTCAAGTAATGGATGACAAAGGCTTGATAAAGGCATGAATAATATAATTAAAGGAAATTCCAGAAGAAAGGGAATGGAGATAATCACCTTCATCCTTGTTCTATCGGCTTTTCTAATTTATTTCCCCTTCACTTCAGCGGCCGAGATGTACAAATGGGTTGATGACAAAGGAGAAATGCATATCTCAGATTCGCCGCCGCCTGCGGTTAAATCGCCTGCAGACATAAAAGTTTACAACGACAGTCCGGAGGACAGCCTCGATACACCGCCAGCATCAATCAGAAAAAAGGAAGAGTCAAGACCCTCCGTCGAAAGGAAGAACAAAACTGAGGTAGTGCTGTATACCACCAGTTGGTGCCCATATTGCCGCAAGGCGCGCGATTACCTTCGGTCACGGGGGATTGATTTCATCGAGTATGATATAGAGAAGGACAAAGAAGCGGCAATCCGCAAAAAACAGTTGGATAATAGAGGCGGTGTTCCATTTGCCATTATCAACGGCCGCTCCATCAGCGGGTTTTCGGCATCAGCTTATGAAAGGGCGCTGCAAGAATAGATTGCATTTAAGGTTCATCCGGTTCATGCGTACTTTTGAGTTGATAATCTGTTGAAGTGATCCTCGACTGACAACACCTACTAAGTCTTTACACTACCCTACCTTAGCAATTTGATAAATACGGGTTGAAAGCTGGCAAGTATAAATGACAATAACTCTTCGTGATGCCCAAAACCAAATGTCCACGACAAGAGAGTATTGCTTGACGGAAACAGGTACTATTGTCTTCTTACAAATATAAAGTCTCCGCCCTCGTCACCTGCTTCGCTGATTGCTCCGTAGAGGGGGGTTTGATGAGTCGGGCTATTGTTGATGACGGCATCTCTGAGACTTGCAAAAAGCTTTTGGGTATCCGGATATGTTTCACGGTTATCCTTAAGTCTCTTAATAAGATACTCGAGAAACACACTACGATCCGGAACGGTCTTCATGGAACCGCTGGTAATGGCTTTTCTGCTGGGCAGTTCATAAATCTTCTCCACAGATATCTTTTGCTTGTAGAAGGCCTCCCTCGTCTTAAATATCCCTCCGCTGAAACAGGAATCGGCAACAAGGAGTATATGCCTCGCCTTGATTGCCTTTATGTAATCCCGGACGGCACTGTTAGGTATCCAGTCCGAGGGATCATTGATACCCGAGGCGTCTCTTGGAAGCCAGAACCCCTGCCTCATGTCTTCCTGCCAGTACCCGTGACCCGCATAGAAGATCAATAGATTGTCCCTTTCGGTCAGCTTGCTCCTTAAGGACTGCAAGGTCTTATATATTGTCCTCCTGTCAGGGTTCGTCAGAGTGATAACATTCTCCCTATCAAACGTATATCGTGATACAAGAATGTCTCCCAATCCTCGCGCATCAGAAATCGCAAAGTCCAGCTTGCCTACTTCCCCGCTGTCATAATCCTGCACGGCAATTAATAGCGCATAATATTTTGCAGCAGCAAGTTCCGTGTCAACTGGGCTTCCCTCCCTTATCGCCGCTGTGATTATTCCCGCTTCGCGGTTCACGGCAAACTGCTTCGTTGATTTATTCTCAAGCACATCGATGGCCGTAACCGTAATGGTGTTCTGACCGACTTTCAGAGGAATGGCCGCAGAGAAGCGGCCCTGCTCGTCTAACTCCGCATCCTGGCCATTGACCGAAACATCCATGATGCCCGCCTTACTTTCGGCGACTCCTGTAACAGTAATGTTCATTCTCTTCGCAACGACGGACACGGCTCGCGTTATATCCGGCGCAGTGATCGTGATCTTCGGAGGCACAGTTTCCGCTTTCGCCACGGCTGTCTTTCCTGCTGCACGGTTCACGGCAAACTGTGTGGTTGCCTTGTTCTTGAATACATCAATGGCTGTTACGGTAATCTTGTTGTGACCGACCTGTAGAGGAACGAGTGCAGAAAAACGACCCTGTTCACCGAGCTCCGCCTGCTTGCCATTGACCAGGACATCCATGACACCCGCGTTGCTCTCCGCTAATCCTGTAATAGTGATATCCGTCCTTTTCGCTGCAACAGACACGGTGCGCGAGATATCCGGCGTAGTGATTGTAATCTTGGGAGGTATTTTTTCCGATACAGCCAGCTTCGGAGGCTCAGGTGCTGCCTGGGGAGGGGATATGGGCGGAGCAGGCTTTGCCTGTGCCAGCTCAGGTAATGTGCTTATAACTTTTTGGGGTGCCTCTTCTGATTTAACCGGTTTTGGAGGTTCTGGTACTACTTTGGGAGGTGCTGTAGCTATGATGGTACTCTCTACCTGCTTAGGCTTTTCTTTGCGTGTAGGCTCTTGCGGAGGAACTACTTTTTTCAAGGGAGGAGCAGGCACTGTGGCAACCTCCGTCAGGCCCTTCTCTCTTGCGATCTTCCATTGCCGGAGTGCATAAATTCCATCAAGAAATAACCGTGCGTCCTCTTCCGATTTCCAGTGAATGGACATCCAATTGCTCGCAAGACCACCTGATGCACCAACAAGAGGACTACCTGTATAGGTCACCAGTACTTGAAAGGAGTTTCCTATTTTCTCTATGAGCGGACGTACATCGCCATAACTAACCGTCATTACAGCGGATTTAAGTCCTTCTTCATACCTCACTACCAGTTCATCTCGACCCAAATGTATGGCTTCAATTGCCCTGCGTGGAATTCTGAGGCTCAGGGCAATCTCAACGGCATCCAGTGCTTCCTTTTCCCCCATCTTGGGAGGTGAATCGCGATTAACACGATAAACGACTGGAGCGCATCCCGCTGTTAGGATTGCAACAAAAAGACAGACGAGAATCAATGAAATTTTCACCCTTGAGGAAAATGATGCCCGGCAGGAACTACCAATGATGACGCACAAGTGATGCTTCATTATCGAAACCACTCCCGTGACTTAATAAGAGCACATATTTGCGACGTTCAAGGGAAAGATTTGTTCTGTATATGTCTCCTATTTCGAAATGATAAGTGATAAGTTTATCAAAATCAAGGGAAATGTGGTGATTTTTAGAGTTTCTGTCTGGGTTGACGTTATATAAGCAAACACTTGTCTCTAATTCTTAGTGAGGACTTTGATAATAATTGTTAAATATTACCGTTTGAAAGAAAGTATGCAAATCAAAATTGCCGGATGCTTGACTACAGGAAGATATACGTAGGGCAACTCTCATAAATATTCAAGCACTTTCAAACAAAAAAATAGCAAGCATAGACTCCTGCGTTTTTCCATCCATCCCCATAACAGAGAGTCAGCACACAGCAGATAATAAGATCCCCCTTCGTCATCTTCTTCATCAATAGGTAAAAATAAGGGTACGATGGTTGAACACGATCTCTATTATGGTTTTCATGACCTAAGACATTTCATGGCAACCTATCTATCTGACACGGAGAAGGTTTCTCTCAAAACCACATCTGGCTTATTACGCCACAAAAATCTTAAAACAGCAGAAATTTATCTTCACCCTGTGGACGAATCTGGAGTGAACCCCACCGATTGCACAAAATATGATAGAGTATTAGACAGGATCATCACCCCATAGGGTGAGAAAGGATCATGTCATGAAGTATAGAAGGTTCACTCAGGATTTTAAAAGATCACTTGT